>Ga0154853_116_pt3 | contig 41051 bp, 46 predicted proteins | sample Rifle2008BG16ft_FD_105581 | JGI IMG/M metagenome (GOLD analysis project Ga0154853, IMG submission 105581) | Candidatus Bathyarchaeota archaeon RBG_16_48_13 | reverse complement strand
ACGTCCTCTATGACCCGCTCGATGGTTTCGATGGAGCCCACCTTGTATGAAACGTTCTTCCCCTGAAATAGCTCGCCGAGAACCCGGATTGCCTTTGTGTTCATCGGGTTTGCCGTGGCGATGGTGATGGAACTCTTCCCGATCTCTGCGGGAACAACCAGATTGTCCTTCATGAAGTTGTAGGGCAGGAGGGTGGTCAGTTTCTCCTTGTTCTTCAGGTCTTGTTCGCGGATCAGTGGGATGTCCAATACATCCGCTAGATCCTTGAAGAACTCCTCGCTCACTTGATACTTCCTCCTTCTAAGGAGGAAGATCAGGTTCTCTGCTGTGACCTCGGTTCCCTGTAGGGCTTCGAGTTCCCCGACTCCATTCTTCCTCAACAGCCCTATTAGATCGCTCTTGCTTACTCTCGCGATCCCCTGGGAGGATTGAAGCAAGATCTGTGTGGCCATCCCTTCATTTGACCTCGTACCTTGGCGTGTCGCTGCCTCTCACCGTTCTTGGGATCGTGAATGCGAACTGGGCTCCATACCCTATGCCGGTCTCCTCGATGATCCACCCGTAGGCTTCGCTTATTTTCTTGATCAAGTACAATCCGTAGCCCGTGCCCCTTCCGAAGCCTTCCTTAAACAAGTTTCTCTTGAATTCGCTCGATATTCCGATGCCGTTGTCCTCATAGACGACTCTGAGCCGGCTGTTCTCCTCTTTGAAGGTGATCTTGATCTCGGACGTGCGCTCGCCGTACTTCAACGAGTTCTCGATCAAGTTGTAGAAGACTTGCCTCAATAGATCATCTGCCAGGACCCACAGCCCGTGGCAATTGTTAGTTACCCTCACGCCTCTAAGGTCAGAGATGAGAGATACTGCCTCGTCAATGCATGCTCCTAAGTCGATGTCAGTCAGTTGTTCCCCCCGACCTTCTCGTAGTTGCTGGCGAACTTGAGTATGTTCATTATCTGTTGGGACGAGTATTCTACCTCACGCAATCGCTTAAGCGCCTCATCGTTGCCAGCCAGCTTCTTCCTAAGAGTGTAGCTGTACCCCATCAACACGCTTAACTTGTTCCGGACATCGTGCCTCGTCAGCACTCCGACGACGCGCAGCTTCTCATTCAGCTCCTTCAGTTTTTCCTCCGCGTCCTTTAGCTTCGTGATGTCCTTGTATATGGCGGTGTAGCTCGCAACTTTCTCGCCTAGAGTCAGAGGAGCTGCTGAGATAGAGACGGCTACTAACCTTCCTCCCTTGGTCTTTCTCACTGTGTCGAAGTATAGATGACCCATTCGGATCTTCTGATCGAGGGTTTCCCCCTCTCCAATCATGTCTTTAGGCACTATCAGATCGCTGATTTTCATGCCTTTGATCTCGTCTAGAGAGTATCCGAAGAGATCCTTGAATTTGGGGTTGATATCTATGACCCTGAATTCAGAGTCGAGATAGCATGCGGCCTCGGGATTACTCCTGAATAGCCCTTCGAACTTCTCGCGGCTCTCCATGATGGCCCGCTCAACCTTCTTGCGCTCCGTGACGTTGCGGTCAACTCCCCTGAAACCCATTGGGTTGCCCTCCTGGTCGAAGAAGGGGACGAAGTTAGTTTCCAAGACAATGAGGTGACCATCCTTGTGAATAACCGTCTTCTCGAGGGACACGACTGGACCTTCGTCTTCAAGTGACCCCCTGAAGGCATCATCGACCCGCTTCGCCTCTTCAGGAGGCATGATGTCAAAGAACTTCTTCCCCAAAATCTCATCGGGTTCGTACCCAAGTATGTCGCGGAGCCTGGGACTGGCGTAGGTGAAGCGGCCTTCAGCGTCGATTTCCCATATCCAATCCTTGACAGTTTCTACTATGTTGCGAAACCTCTCCTGGCTCTGTAGGAGGGCTTTCTCTGCTCTTCTGCGCTCAGCCACGTTTCGCGAGATGCCCTCTAGCAGCTTTCTGACCTCGAGGTCATAGGAATCTGGCTGAGCGCTCTGAACCCCCGTGTTCACCTTTTGGGGGGAGAATTGCGCCTCTTCAGCCATGGGATGTGCGTCCGACAGGTCTTCCTTGAGTCTAGTGTTAAACTCTCTCGCCGCCTCAGAGAGATGGCTCGATTCGTTTTCGGTTACGGCATTCGAGGAATGCTCGTTTACGCCGGCTGGATCCAGCGCCCGCTCATCAATTGCGATTCCGTGAGTTGAATTGTGGACACCCCTTTCCTCCACCGCATGTACTATGCAGCATGCCAATCTTGAGTAAACGTCCTCCGGGCTTCCGCTCTTCCAGACGTATTCGTCAGCGACCAACCCTGAGGCTTTAGCCGCTATCTCCTGCTCGCCCTTTCCAGAAAAGAAGATAAATGGAATGTTGCTTCCGTTCAGCCTCAGCTCCCTGAGGAACTCCAGCCCGTCTTTAGCCGGCATCGCGTAGTCCGATATAATCGCCGAGAATTCTTTCATACCAAGCCTGCAAAAGGCCTCATCAACGGACAGAGCCATCTCGACTTTGAAAGGACCGTGCATCTCTAGGAGTTCTTTGGCTAGGTTGAGGACTTGCCTTTCATCGTCGACTAGCAGGACATCTAGCAAATCAGTTCTGGGAACGCTAGTCTTTTGTTTCATTTGTTCACCGCAAGGACGGAAAAGAAGAAGTGCAATGTGCGAGAGAAATGTCGCCGCGTCAACGTCTCATCAGCCTGTTTGACGTCATCTTTCGGTATCAGGTAGACATGGACCGCATGAATGCACAAGATCGTTCCTGCTTCTTCATTCTAGTCTAGAAATGTCCTCAAGTCACCAATTCAAGTCTTCGCATCCTATCTTCAAGCCATTCAGAAACCTTGTCTTGGCACAGATTCTCTGCTTGCTCGCGCTTCTTCAGTTTGTCCTTCACTAGTTCGAGGAGCCCCTCCGGGTCTATTGGCTTCGTTATGAAGGCGTCTGCCCCCCTGTTCAGAGCCTCAATGGCATTGTTGACTGTCGGGTGTCCTGTCATCATGATCTTGATTGTATTCGGCATATCCTCTCGCAGGATATCCAAGAGCTCGATCCCTTCGGTGTCCGAGAGCATGATGTCTATCAGCGCCAAGTCGTAGACAGATGTCTTGGATCTCTCCACGGCCTGCCTTCCGCTCTCAGCGGTGTCCACGCTGTATCCCTCTGACGTAAGGATCTCGCGCAGAACTTTTAACAGATCAATGTCGTTGTCTATCACTAATATGTTCTTGTTGTTCAAGGTGGGCATTTCCCTTAAGCGGAAGTGGTCATGCAGGAGCCACTTACATTAAAAAACCCGAAATTTCGTTTAAAAGACTTATGAAGGGTGGCTATAGAGTGGAATGGGCTTATCTGTTAGGCAATTTAGGGAGAATTGACGTCGTCGTATTTCGGGACCCCGAAATGGAATCACACATTGTTGACTCCAATCAGAACCTACATGTCAAAGCACGGAGGACGCCTCAAGGATGTGGCGTTCTTCCGCACTGGAGACAGTAATGATAACGATATATTTCCTGAGATGGAAGCGCTCTGCGGAAAGAACCCCGTAGCCATGCTCATGCTGCATAGACGAAAGGGAGTTGAAAACGGAGGATATTCGGAGAAGACTGGATGATTTGCTGCAAAACTAAAGGTGAGACAGATTTCTCAGAATCCTCAGCTATCCCTCAGCGGACGTGGTGTTGGATTTATCTCAGAAGGTAATCAGGATTTCAGCCTACCGTTGATTCTCTTGACATAGGCTTCCATCAATTTTCTGAACCTGTAAGGATTCTTTTGGAAATCCAATAGGAACAGCTCCAAGTTCCCGTGTAATTGGAGTGCTGGGATCCGTACGTTTTTTGTTATCTCGGGATGTGGTTGGAATAGACCGAGCTTAGTCGCATAAAAAACCACAGATGAGTAGTCGCTTGCTAAGGCGCAATCGATCTCCCTTATTCCTAATTCAACATATGCAAAGTACCTGTGGTGGCCATCCAAAACCGCATATATTTCTTTAGTGGGATGCTTGACCACGATAATCGGTGCTATGTCCTCATCCTTGATGATCTTCCGTTTGTATCGTTCAACTCCTTGTCGATAGATCTTTGTGTCCGCGACAATCTTCTCCAAGGGCAATCGCCTAAGATACTTACTAGGGTTGGCGAAAACATCGAGATTGATCTCTCGCTGCGGCGGCTTTCGTAGACTTTTAATCTTCGATTTAATCGATTCTATACCTCCCGTTCTCGGCACTGGACCATCACGTTCCGGGTGCATAAGTTCCTACCATCTCTCAACGTTTCATTGTCATTTTAGCTCAAGAGTTCGAGATTTCCAATGACTCCTTGCTGATTTTGGCATCACAAACCTATTTGCATTCTTGTCTTTTTTCTTTTTCTAATATATATTAAGAGAAAACCGCCATGGATTGAACGTAAGTCGCATGAGCGGGACGAAATTAGGAAAAAATCCAACTACATTCTTCTCTCTTTCCCCTAAGAGCCGTGCGCCCAGAAAGGCACCTCACGCACGTGCAGAAAAAAAAGAGGATTTTGAGATTTCTACTCTCCTGGTACCTTCTTTTTCACATCCTCAACCGGTTTGACCTGTCGGATCTCCACACTATTCCAGAACGCGAAGCCTATCTCCGTGAAGTAATTCTCCACCGCCTGTTGCGAAGGCGCCTCGAGTATGAACCAAGCCAGATGATCCAGAGTCGAGGTGTACGCGCTCAGTATCTTGACTTCCTGCTTCCCAGCGACCTCCTGTCTCTTTCCGACGACAGCCCCGAACTTCTTCTTGACATCCTCGTTGAACGTGGGGCGAGATTCAGGGGTGTGACGGATACACACAACAAAAGCGGGCATACCAAAGCCCAAGCTACTAACCCAAGCGTCTCCCTTAAGGTTTGCCACAAGAAGCCCGTTATTGGTTCTGGCGTTCCATCAGACCGCATGAGAAGTGAAGGCTGAAAGAGAAACTTCTCCATAGCCGGTCCAAATGCAAGGTTGAACTCGCTGATTCGAGTCTCTTCTATTTTTCTGAGTTGTTTTCGCTTTTCATACTCCTAATTTTTGGACACTCGAATTTGTCCCTGTAGGGGCATTCAACATCACGCGCATTGTCGCCTTCTTCCCCTTTGTTCGATCCCCTTTCCTCATTGCAGACGGCGCAGACCTCCCAGTGGAGGCAAACCCCTTCGTCAACGTTCAGTTGAGTGAGGCACTCTAGGCACCAGAGATAGTCGCAATGGTCGCAGTGGCCGACGCTGATGTCGTCGATCTCCAATGCGACTTGGCAGCGGCTCTTCTCCTTGACGATCTCCTTCGGCAAAATGTGGTCGTTCAGTACATAGTGCGATGCCTTGCAATCATGAGCAGTCAAGTTGCCGCACATGGGGCATCGACCGACCAGGAATCCTGATGATAAGGCGGACTCTGCAAGATGCCCTCCAAGATACTCAACCATCAGATCACAGCCACGGAATTATTCTTATCGAATTCCCTCACTTTCTCCCAATTACTACGCAAAACATTCCGCATGTCAGTCAAGACGGGAAGATGCACCGCCCGGCCCAGAGTCGATTCTCCGTCCAGTCTTCGTGAGACTCATCTCAGATATTTGGGCACATCAGTCTTTTGAGAGGTACTTAGACAGCTAATAAGACGCTTATGGACGCACAGCATAGAGTGAAAATTCATTCTGATCAATGAGGCGATGGTTCTGCCTACGTCTATTCCAAGCATGCGCGCGTTGGGGGCAATATGCGCGTTCGAGTTATGTTGAGACGAGCGCGCTTACATGACGCCGGCATTTTTCAGAGAGTCTAGTACAAGAAAAGTTTCGGTCTCGCGTTCCTTTCTCCCCCAGCTTCCGTCCTTGTTTTGTCTCCTGATGACTATTGGGAAAGCTCTTTCAAGTTGTTTCTTTGCCACGGTATGTCTGGTTCTAGACAGGGCGTGGAGTGTATGGTAGAATGGGAAGCCCCTCCATGTTCCTGTTTTGGTTTGCAGTCCTGCGAGATGCTCTAGCCCGCTGTTGACTTGTTTGGATTCTGCACTCAGCGGATGCTCTATCAATATACGTAACACGTTGATCGTACACCATGCTCCACACCATCTTGGATTCCAAAAATCCAAATATGATCTTACGGTCGTTTGGACATTCTCGTTGTTGTGAAGACCGAAAATGTGGAATAAATGCACTGCATAGGTTGTTTGATAGAAAATCGAACAGCCCGGTCCGAATTCTCCATAGGTTGTTGAACGCATCAGACTCGGGTCTTTTCTGTTGGGTGAACTAAAGAAGCCCGGATGGCCTCGATATTCGCTTTTTTGAATCGACAGAAGCCATCCTAATGCCTTCTTGACGCTTTTCTCCTCTGCTTCACAGCCAAGTAGAGCCAGGTTCCACAGATTGTTGGCTGTTCGAACAAATAGTTGGCTCCAACTCCCATCTATAGATTGGTCTGCAACTGTTTGGTCATACAGTCTTTTCTTCAGGGCCGCATCGCTCTTGGGTTCATGTTTGAAGATTTCCCTTCTGATGTAGATCCCGATGGGTGATTCAAGACCAGCGGCATAATTCAGCGGGTCAATCTTCAACTTCTCTGAAATGTTCATCGGACTAAACCACAGAAGGTGATTTCAAACCTGAGGCATGAAAAGGTTTTTGGTTTGGATTAAGTTCTTTCTCGGGGTTTGGAGCCGTCCACTCCTTTCTCTCCGAAGCCATGAACAGTATGTTGCCCTATCTCCTCTTGGAATTATGTCACTGCCATTTCTTTGTCGCGCCCAGATCGGACGGTGAAGACTAATATCTGCGATTCTGCATAAAGAGGCAACAGGGAGGAGTTTCCAAGTGAGATTTATAGCTTTTATTGAGTGTGCGGAAGACGACCTCGATGGATTCATCGCCATCTGGGACAAGAGAGTGTCAGCAAGGCACGTCGTTAAGACTCTGATCCCGCCTCACACGATCGCCGATGCGCCAAGAGGATACAAAGGATTCACAATCTTTGAGACCGATAACATAGAGGATATAATGCATTTCGTGACTGAGTACGGCCGAATAGCCAAGATCCAAGTGTTCCCAATATGGGAATCATCCAAGGGTGCCGATCTTTACAAGAAGATGAAAGCTAGGCTGTGAGAACGCTACGCCCAGAAAGCGGTGTTACTTCTCGTATATCTCATACAAAGTCATCCTGAACCCGATCGATTCATAGACTCTCTTAGCTGCAACATTGCTCTTTTTAACGTAGAGTCGAAAACCGCAGACCCGTCCCTCAGAGTCCGCCAAATCCCCGAGTTTCCTGTAGAGTTGGGTGAAGACTCCTTGGTTCCTGGCTTCGGGCTCAACGAAGACGCTTTGCATCCACCAGACGTTCTTGTTCCTCCAGTCGCTCCATTCAAAGGTCACCAACAGTTGACCGACTATTTCCCGGCTGTTCCCTTTTTCTGCCACGAGGTAGAACCCCTTGCCGGGATCATTCAATACGGCCTCGACGCCTTTGAGTGCGTCCTCGGCGTTAAGTTTTTTCCGTTCGGTTTCCTCCGCCATTCTCATGTTGAAATCAGCGATTCTGCTTAAATCTCGGGTCTCCGCCCTTCTCACGCTTATTCTCGGCACCATCGAAAGCATCTCCTGGAAAAATCCGTTTATAGGTCTTGTTCAATCGGATTCGGGTATTTGGTTATTCGGATTATTATGCACTCCCGTGACCCTTTGATCGCAACACAGTACGCTATTTCCGTTCTTGTTCTCCTGAAGCTCCTCCTGACAAGTCCGTTCAACACGACCTGGAGCTCTCATATGCTGAGTGCTTTGAGCACTAGCTGCATCGCCAAGAAGACACCGTAGGCAGTAACCAGGATCGTTCCGTCTCTTCGATCTAATACGCCGTCCCTTGATAGCCCATATACAATTATTGCTGAGAAAACCATGAACCCAGCAGTTGACAGTGGAAAGGCGGGGTACAAGGGTTTGATGGGCTGTATGAGTGCAACTACCCCAATGGTGAACATGGAGTCTGCAAGGACGCATCCCAAGATGTTGCCCAATCCAAGCTCGCCGTGCTTTCTTCTGGAGGCGCGAATAGCAAAAGGCATCTCAGGAAAGCATGTCCCAACGGCAACGACGACTCCGACCAGAAATAAAGGCAGGCCGAGCTGCAGACTCAGTTCCCGGGAATTGTGTGCGACGAGATTTCCGCCGAAGAACAGAACCGCCAGACTCGCTGCCAAAAGAATGACTTCAAAGGTGAATCGCTTTTTTCCTCCCTCACCCATAATACTGTGTCCGTAACGACCAGTCCTGAGCAATATGAAGATATAGATCGCAAAAGCGAGCAGCAAAATGACTCCGTCTACACGGGATATCTCTCCGTCCAAGAACAAAAAAACCGGAAGGATAACTGCCAGAAAGGAATTGCGTATCAGCCTTACCGTGTCGGGCTCCAACTTCAATTTCCCGGCAAACAACACTGCCACCCCGATCACCAATGTCAGATCAGCGACGTTTGAGCCCAGAATTACTCCGAAACCAAGCGACGACGTTTCTTCGAGGGCAGCTACGACGCCTATGGTCAATTCGGGAAGGACCGCAACGACGCCGGCTATCACAAAGCTCGTGATGAACTCACTGAGGCGGAAGTACCTCGCCAAATTCAGAACTCTCTTTATCGCCTCATCTGCGCTAAACACTATGATAGCCAAACCGGCGCAGACGAGCAGAATTGGTATTAGAACCATTTTTCTTTCAAACCGACTGGGGAATCATTTCATTTAAGCTTTGTTGCGTCGGACATGGCATAAGATTTCTCAAGGTAATCGCTGAGAAAATGAGAAATGGGTTTGATTCATATGAGGAAAACAACTGTAGCTGTTCTGGCAGTTCTGTTGATGCTCTCTCTTGGGAACGGTTCGTGTTATCACGGCTCAGGAGCCGCAAATCCTGGTCTTCTCGAGCGATATAGACATCAGCGATCCCACCCAACGTTACCCGATCCTAGCCCTTGACAACCATGGAATGACATAGCGCGCGCTATACGTCGCACCCCATATTCAACACGCCGAATGCTTTGCCCAACCCCGTGGACGGCATCTCTGATGACTGGAGCGACGACGGCGACTTCGTCAGCGCGCGCGGAATAAGAACAGACAAAAACGAGTCAACGTGAAAGCATTGAATACCCTATCTATAGGCAAGTGCGCGCTGATTGTCATACGATGTCTAATCCACAAGTCTGGCCAGGAGATCTTGATAATCATCATACAGACTGTTGTAGGATGCTTGCAGAATTGCGTACTGAAACTGCAAAGTCTCATATGAAGTCTGCGAAGCGTTCTTTTGACTCAGCAAATTGTCGAAGGATGCTTGCAATGCGTTCTTTTGACTCAGCAAATCGTTGAAGGATGCTTGTAAGGCGTTCTTTTCATTCTGCAGATCATTTCTTGCCGCTTCCAGCTCATCATACGAAGTCTGCAGGTTTGCAAGTTGAGAGCTTATTTGGTTGGTTCTATAATACAAGAATCCTGAAATTCCAGCCATTATTATGATCGAGGCGAGCAGGACAATTTTGACTATGTCCATCCCATTCTTCTTTCTCAGCGGGCCCATTTTAGTATCCCAAGTAATATCTCTCGCACCCGTTATAATCCTTCTGCGTGTAGAGTAGTGTAGGGCATGTTGCGAAAAAGGAAAAAAGGGACTAGACAAGAAGTCCAGTAGAAGGGAAGAATAAAATGCATTTCGGCGCGCGCGGTTCACGTTGGCTAGCTAGCGTAAGCAAAACGGATTAGGATGTCACCCCATTACTGAGTACTTATGCAAAGTGAGAGATTCTCTCCAGGATTCGTTGCGCCCTGCGGAATGAATTGCGCTGTTTTGCTGCGGACACCTCGCTCTAATACATGATGTTCGGAGCAAGGGGATTAGGATCTCTTACTGCGAGGGTTGCAGACCCAGAGGCAAGAAATGTGCCTTTCTTAAGAAAAGATGCGAATTGCTGCAGAACAATAGAGTGGAGTTCTGTCACGAATGTGGAAGCTTCCCCTGTGAAAGGCTGAAAGGAATTGACAAGAGGTATAGGGCGCTTTTTCGAACGAGCCTAATTGAGAACCTTGAATCTATCAAAAGAATGGTATGTCAGAGTTTCTAAAGGCTCAAGAGGAAAAATGGCGGTGCCCAAAATGCGGTGAAGTGGTGTGCTGCCACAACGGAATATGCTTTAGCTGCAGTCTAGATGAGTTACGGAACAAGAAAAGATCGTTAGATGGGAGGAATGAACTTGATCTCAGGTTTGTTCATTCCACCACTGCTGCCATCTTGCTGCATCATCGCCAAAGCTTTGCCCAGCGCGCGCCTGGTTCAGCCGAACCGAAAAAGAGGCCACCCAGTAATCCATAAACAGAGTGCGCGCTCCGACCAATGCTAAAAAGATTTTTCCAGGACACCTCAAGGTTTTTCCTCAATTCACATTAACACAAAGTATACTGAATCATTATTCCCCAAACACACCAAGGGACTACTCTTGCGACGCAGCACCTACACTTTCGTTGGACTCCAGCAGCTTCACCCAATCCCAATGGTAGCGAGTGCTCGGTCTCTTCTCCGCTACGAACTTGTAGGCAGCTTCGTAGTTCATCTTATATTTCCTGCTCACATATACCATTGCCAGAAATGGCGTTCTATCGATGCCCTCGAGGCAGTGTATCAATATCTTCGCGTCGAGATCCGATAGGGCAACAAGAAGCCTCGCGGCTTTGAGTATCTTGCTTGGGACAGGGCGATTTTCGTGATGAAATCCAACGTGCGCACTTTCGAACAGGGTTCTTGCGTCCACGATGAAGTCAACGTCCTGCTCTCTAAGCTCTGCGACGTAGTTAGCGTCAATGAGGTCTCCGACTCCAATCCACTGATCGATCCAATGCAAATCAATCCCTCCTCACATCTTGTCCGTTGCTCTTGAATAGAGCCCAAACATGAGATAACATTTGCCCAAGAAGACAGACGGGGGTAGAGGTTTGGGCAAATTGATGGGTTTTGGTTCCCCTGCGCGCCCCGATTTCACGTTCGCAGAAAAGTTATAGATTGCTCGAACCAAGATTTCCTCTAGGGTGGGAACGATGGTCGACATACAGACTGCTTCTATCGCGATTGCTTCTGCGGGTGTGCTAGCCGGCGTAATCTACTATATCCTAGAGATTCGGCATCAGGGCAGAATCAGACAAACGGAGAGCCTGATCAGGCTGTCTCCATGGTTCAACTTGAACGCCCGAGAGGTGCAGGAGGCAATTACTCAGGTCTGCTCCATCGAGTACTCAAGTTACAGCGACTACCTTGAAAGGTACTCTGGGAAACCCGAAAATACTTCACTCAAAATGCTCGGCAACTATTTTGAAGGCATAGGGATTCTCGTTTACAGAAAATTGGTCGAACCGGATATTGTACAGGATTTCTGGGGCGGCATCATTCCATCAACATGGAATGATCTCAAACCCCTGATATCAGAGATGCGCAAGGAGTCTGGCGATGCAGAAATGTTCAAGTTTTGGGAGTATCTCGTGGACAGAATGAATGAGAGAAAGCGAGAAGTCCATGGATGAGTTAAGAACCATTTTCCCCTATTTTTGCCGTCCCTAGCCTATCGGCTGTGCTACTAATTGTTTAGCAGTGCGAAGGAACATTTCACATGTACAGGAAGAGAGTTTGGTTGGAGCATTCGAAGAAGATTCCTGGAAACTCTCAGCTCATCAGGTCACGAGGATGGTCCTGCTACCGTTCTTATCTTCTCCACTTAACAGAGTCGTCTCGCGTTGCCATGTTGAACTTGAGTAGATCCATTACATCATTCCTCCACTGCTCGGGCGAGGAATGTATGACTCTTCCTATGAAGAGCTCCCTGAGGAGCCCAAGAGAAGGGATCCTCCGCACCGCTACTCTGTACTTGACGTAGTCGGGCTCGTTCAGCACCTCATCCTGCAGGTAAATGGGTTCCCTTCGGAAGTTGATGTCGAGCATGCACCGGCTCACCGTTTTGATGAGATTGTCCGCCCCGATGTCGAGCTGCTCAGCGTTTTCATGGACTGAATATTCTTTTCTGCTACCCATCCTGAAGAAGTAGGTGGCCTTCCCGGAGGCCTCCTCGCCGGTCGCCTCGGCCGCCTCCATGCAGAGGGCGTTCCCGTAGCCCTTCTCGCTATCACCGTAGATTGGCACGAGGAACCAGATGTATTCGCCCGTCAGGTCCCCTATGAGGCCGCGCTTGAATCCTATGGCTATCCTCTCCTGGCGACCGAGTTCTTTCAGGAATGTGTACGATTCGTTGAGCCCGGCCGAGGCTATCCTCTTCTCCAGCTCCTGCCAAAGCCTCGGGCTGATGGCTTCAATTTCCGCTCGCTTGGCAGCCTTTCCTTCCCTCACGATCGCTGCGACCCTTCTTAGCGAGACTGAGTCGATCGCAGGGAAGAGCGCCTTGACCGAGGAAACCTCCTTGGCTCTTAGCTCATTCTGGACATCCGAGAACTTCCTGAGAAACGGGTCGAACTCCGCGCCCATCTTCTGAAAGAGGAATTGTTCTCCGAACTCGGTGCCTATCTTCACGCCATGGCCCTCCTCCGAGACGCCAACGACATCGCCGTAGGGCACTCGCAGGATCTCGCCCCTTTGGGGTATGACGAGCAACCCGGTCTCGTAGAGGCGAACCTTTCCGGCGCCCCTCTGAACTTCATTTCCCTTCTCGTCGAGGTAAGCGAACTCCATTTCGACGTCGGGGTTTCGGATGGTCTCATTCATGAGGAGATCCGATATTATCACCTCGTTTCTAAGGTATGAAAGGGTCCTCGCAAAGTCCTCGAAACAATGGCCCAGATTGGAGAGAATGAGCTTCTCACTCGAGAACAGCGGCAGGTTGATTCGATAGCCTTCTACTATGATCTCGTCTATGTCCCTCAGGTGAAATGGCAGGATGTTGCCGAACTTCGGGGAGATTGTTAGATACTCTCTCGTGATCGCCCCCTTTCCCTCACCTGCGGCCACTTGTCCTCCTTTTTCGTCGATGAGAGCGTAGCTCATGGGGCAATCGATCGTACTCTTCTCTTCTTCCTCGGCGCTTCCCATTTCCTATCTCTTTCTGGCATCAGCTTTCTTTCGAAGGGTTTTTCTGATCCCTGGGTGGACTAGAGCTTGTTTCCGCACTCGCTGCAGAAACTTGTGCCCGGATTGTTCTGTGCTCCGCACTTTGAGCACGTCAACATCATGAGTGGGGCTCCGCAATTCGTGCAGAACTTGCCCGATCCAGCGGGCTTCCCGCACCGCGGACAGATGGTCTGAGTGGCCTTGACTTCGCCGGTGAAGACGGTCGTCTCCGCAGCCTTCTTCCATATCTGGTCTTTCCTCTGGGTGGCCCTCGCTGCAGCGATCTCCGCCGCGGCTCTCGGCGCATCATTGGTGCACAGCCCGTCCTCGTCGTTCCAGCACGTGTCGTCCACCCACTTGGCGCACTTCGGGCACTTGTGGAAGTGTCCCATGGCCTCGTTCTGGGCAAGCTTGAACGCTTCCTCGTACTCCTTGTGCCACTCTGGCGACATTCCAGAGAACCTCTCGGCGATCACGTCGGTGCCCCGCTCGACCTGGTATCCAGCTCCGCGGCCCAACATGGATGAGCCTATCGAGGCGGCCCTGCCCAACCCCCTGAAAAGCCCGGCCTTCTTGTAGGTCTTCGACTCGATGAAGCCGGTCTTGTAGCCATCGTTGCATATGTCGCAGAAGAAGGTGAACTGGAACCCTGCCTCGGTGCTATTGTCGGCGTAATTTCTCGTGAAAGGTATGAAAGGCATCTCAATACAACTCCATATTCTTAGCGATTGAAACCTGGGTTATAAGAAGGTTATGTTCGGCTCGATGCCACGAAAAAGCATATTACGGAAGCGTATCCAAGAATCCTTCAAAAGTGAACGCCCATGTCGAGCTATCAGAAACCGTGCAAGTACTGCGGCCAGCTCGTCCCCCCAAATTCGAAGGTATGCCCCGCGTGCGGGAAGGTGAACCCCCTGGAGACCAGATGTCCCAAATGCCGTGCGCCGATCCAGGTCGGCTGGGCTAGGTGCAGCAGTTGCGGCCTCTCCTTGTCGATCAGTTGTCCCAAATGCGGAAAGCTCACCTTCTTCGATGACTACTGCCAGAACTGCGGCGCCCATCTCGTCGTAGAGTGCAGGAATTGCCACACAGTTCAACCTCCTGTCGGAGCCAACTGCATCAAATGCGGAAAACCGCTGTGAAAGAAGCCGAATTAGCCTATCCCCTCGAGTCCCCCCCCATTTCAATAGAGCCGGGTGGGTCTAATCTCGGGTCCTGGGACTTTGACCCAAGAGTCAGATCGAGTGGCTGGTCGAGTGAGAGTCAAGGCAATCAAGTTTTACTCTGGGCTCGTGGGACTTTGGCTCCTGCTCTTTTCTTCAACAGGAGTGGTAACCAAAGGTATTACCTTCGGCACGCCAGCTGCTTCCGAAAGAATGTTCACCAACGAAGTTCCTTCCGGGATGACCAACTTCGTTGCGCCCTGAAACGCTGTCTCTACTGCCTGTATCTTCCTGAGTACTTGTGCATTATCGACAAAGTATTTTTCTGCAGCCAAGTTTACGATTTTTATGGCCTCTGCGTCGCCTTGTGCCCTGAGTATCTTTGCTTCCCTGTCTCCTTCTGCCGCGAGAATGGCTGCCTGCTTCAGTCCTTCTGCAGTCTTTATTTGAGCTCTCCTCTCTCCGTCTGCCTTTGTCTCGGCCGCAGTGGCGAAGTCCAAGTTTGCTATCTTTGTGTTCTCCGCTTTCACGACCATGTTCATCGTTGCCTGCACGTCGGGGGGCGGATCGATTTCCTTCAGCTCCGTTCGCACGACCAATATGCCCCAGTTCTTTGTCTCTATAGCCAGTGTGGTCATGAGCTCTGTGTTTATCTTGTCCCTCTGAGAATTGGCCTCCGTCAGGGTGAGGGTGCCGATGATGTTTCTCAACGTGGTTCTGGCCAACTGCACTATCTGCACCCTGTAGTTGAAGACGTTGTATTGACAAGCCTTTACATTATTCTCGTCTTCTTGAACCTTGAAGTACACCTGAGCATCTACGGTGGCGTTGAGCTTGTCCTTGGTGATTATCTGTTGAGGCTCGGCAGTGACCAATTGTTCGGTTATGTCCACCCTCACGATTCTTTCAATCAATGGCATCTTGAAGTTTAGTCCTGCGCCTCCAAACCTGTTGTATTTGCCCAGCCTTTCTATCAACGCTCTATGCGTTGGTCGTACCACTGCGTAACTGTTGACGACCAGTATTATTACGGCCACAACAAAGGCTAGCATTACGAAAATGGTTAATATGTCCAATTCGAGGGAGCCCCAACCTAAGAGGTGCCCTCCGTCTATAAATAAGCTTGCAGAACTGATCCAACGAACTGGCGTCTAACCTGCATGCTCTTGTTCTTCGAATCTCGAGTCCTGTTTCGTTCTTGTCTTCTGCCTCATTCTTCCTTCTCTATGTCAATCATATTATGGGGTCTATATTACAAAGCGGAGAGAGAAACAGAACGCAAAACCGTTCTGCGAGATATATGCCTCAGAAATTGTAAGGTAATTCCACTGTGGCGTCTATCGAGAGAGGCGCCTACTCCTTCTTTCGATCTGGGGTTGCCGCTGACTGTGACTTCGTCTTGTACCCTTTTTCGAGCAAGAAAAGGCTCGTAATCACGTCCGCCATCAGTGTCTGTGCGACTGCTTTCTCAAGTCCGTGAGCAAGGAACTTGACGTTGTTCGGCTTGAAATCGATCGTTATAGTAATTTCGCTGAAGTCTGTCACGGAGCGTATGAGGAATTTCCAATCCACCTTGACTATAACGTTTGAGCCGCTGAAGACAAGTTCTTCGTTGGGGACGAACTCGACCAACTCGGTCTTGAAGGATCCTTGGTCGAGATCATTCCAATATTGCTTAAGCCGAGGTGAATCGTTGATTTCCTTAAGTGCTTCGTAGACGACCTTCGGGGGTACCTCAATAGTTATGTTCTTGGTCAGAAACTCCATTTCTCACAGCCTCGTTCTTGGAATGTCCACGCATGGTATTTCTGAGATGCTTCTTCGTCAGAATCCTGATCTCTTCTCGATTTTCCATGTGGAAACCGAATTGATAGTACCTTCTGACAACACGATTAATAACGCTTATGAACGCTAAATCCTCATCCCACTATGCTCCATTGAAAATGCTTTGAACATCAATCGATGAACCCGATTCCTCCCGCAAAACATGCCAACCTCATGAGTCGTTTCGATCCTTTGAAGAGTAACGCGGAGAAACACCGGCTATCCTGAAGAAGTTTTGAAGTATGATTTTCCCATCGAGATGGCGGTCATCGTAGTTCTCGGGGTGGAACTGTGTTCCGTAAATGATTCTCCTTCGGTGCTTCATCGCTTGGATGTCGCACTCGTCTCCGGAGGCGAGCAACTCAAATTCCTTTGGTAATCTTTTGATCTCAGCGTGGTGCGCTTCGTTCACGGTGATTCTATCGGAGAGGCCCCTGAAAAGCGGGTCCTTCTTCACTACATTGACCTCGAGGAAACCCTTTTCCTTGTAGAATCCCGGCGCTAGGTGGGGTAGCGGGTCGTCTTCGCCGGGCCCGAGCGGGCGCATGGCCGCCACTTCGGCGCCGTAGGCCATGGCTATGAGCTGGTGGCCACCGCAGAGACCAAAGATCGGGATGCTGCTGTCCGTGATCAGCCGGAATAGTCCCCTGAAGCCCTCGAAGTCGTACTCCAGCCAATTGGTGGAGTTGCCGCTTATGAGGATCGCGCCTATCCGCATCTCCCGGATGGACTCGGCGGAGACATCGAGGTAGTGAGAGATGAGGCATGGTTCGCCCGAGAGCTCCTCGAAGCGCAGCTTGGCCTCCATCAACTTGATCAGGCGAGCCCTCCGCCTCATCGGATCCTTCATCATATTAGCATGCTCGATGTTGACGTAGCACAGCACTCTCAGCACGACCCTTAAGAAATTAGTGGATAGGCTACTTCAAATAACTTGCGAAACCTCTGGTCCAGAAAGATGGGTGCCTGCAGGCACCCATCGGGGAGTCTATGGTCTCAAGACAGGCATCAGAGTCACTGATGCTTAGGGTCGTTATACTCGACTGAATGTGACGGCTCCCCTTCCTTATAATCATTATCGCCGTTCGCTTGAAGAGATTAGCCTACAGTGTGCACGTGCGCGAGTTGTGCGTCTTTTGTTTTCTTGTGGTGGGATTAAGTCTTATCGCGTGCTAGAACTGTTGCTTCACTCGAACCGTGTACATTTTTCCTCCATGGACTGCACGTTCATAAAGGTCTTATTAGCTGGACGAAGAAACGTCCCCTCTAAAGGCGGCTTTGTGGGAGGTCGACAAATCGGGAAGCTACGGGCATGCTTCTAGACTCATGAGGGCAGCAAGCTCTTTGTTGAGTTTCAGAAGGCCAAATGGGTCATCCCCTTCGAATGTGTCTGATACGAGTGAGGAAACAGAGTACCGAATTATGGTAACCTATTTGAGGCCTTACCTTGAGGCACATTTCGTCAACACTTATCATGTGATGATCGACGGAGAGATGCCTCTTGAAAAGACCAAGTCCACAATCGGGTTGGCGTTCAAGATGGCTCACCCGAGTTGGCAGATCCTTTCTGTTGATGCGTATCAGAACGACGGCCTTCCCCACCCTTTGCCGAGGGCTGCGTTAGAGTTTCACACTTCGAACGATGCCCAGAAGCACCCACCTCCGCGCGCCTCGGTTCCGTGCCGCTAGAGGCGTTTCAACCCGGATTTCGTCTTTGGCTCAAACCCATTAGCGCGCTTGCCAGGATTTCTGTTGTATGCGGTGTGTTGTGGTGTGTGCTAGGTGTGCGAGAGAGTAGTAGTGGTGGTAGTAGTCAGTGTGTGAGTGCTAAATCTTAACGCGCACTATGTTATGACAAGAATAACTCCGAGAACTGTGAGAATCATGCTTGCTATGAGTCTGGGAGAGATGCGTTCCAGTTCTTTCAGATAAAGGTATGCGAAGAATGCCACAAACAGCGGTTCTACTGAAAGCAGCGGCGTTATGATTGAGACTCCCTCATAGCTCAGAGCGTAGAAGCTCAAAATCCACGAAAGCGCTTGTCCGATCCCAGCTATCCAGAAGAACCGAAGATCTCGTTTCAAGGATAATTCATTTCGTGTCGACGTAGAGAGCATCAGCATCAACAAGTATGGAAGAAGCGCAAAAGTGTGGGCTACAGCGACACCCATGACTGGGGCGTTGTAAGCGTCTAAGGCGTACTTTCTGATTATGCTGGACACGCCGAAGGTTAAGCCTCCTAATATGGGGAAGATAAAGTCTCTTCTGGCGAATCTGTTTCCACTGCTGATTTCGCGGGAACTCATTTCCACGGAAACGACACCGAGAACGATGCATAGAATGCCTGCCCAGTTTTCCAGCGACAGTATTTCGTTCAGCATAAGCACAGCGAGAAGCGAAGCGTAGAGTGGGTAGATTGAGAAGATGGACGAGTTCACCGATGTTCCCACCATTCTTAGGCCACGGTAGTAAAGGAGCCTCACTAATCCCGGTGAAAGCACTCCGCCTATGGCAAAGAGTATGAGCCCTTCAAGGTTGGCAGATCCGAGATCTGTCAGTAGAACCGCGAGGGGCCAGAGGATTACCGTGCCCACGCAGGTAATTACTAGGCTGACGTTGAAGGCATTTGACTTCTTTGAGTATTTGCTTACTAGGACAACAGACAAGCCTGAAGCCAATGCCGAAAGTAACGCCAAGACAGGCCCATTCATGTCCTTCCTTTGAAGGAGACGTGCATATTAAAACAAATCTTCGTAGCGCGAGCTAGAGCTTCTTCGGATGATAGTTTCATCCTTCTAGCGCGAGCTGCGCGTGCGAACTAGAATGTTGGCTTCATCGCCTTGGCACGACTCACACCATGGACCCTTTCACCCAGCGCGTCTCGCAGTACCTTCATATCTTGAGGATCTGCGTCGAAGACATACTTGTACTCCCCCACATTGGATAGGATGGTCAACCAGTACCTATCCGTTCGGATGCTCGAGTCCGGATCCTTTTCATCTTGCTCGTAGTCAATGTAGGCCCTGCGGATCTCCGATAAATTCAATGAGATATTGCCCGGCGTCTCAACCAATATTTGCTCCGGGGACATCGTGAAGTACTTGCGGCAGTATTCGACCACATCAGCTGGTAGCAACACCTTACCCGCTAAGAGCTTAGATAGAAACCCCTTCGCTCGCGCCTTCGACTGAGCCAGAGCCTCCTGCATCTGGGGACCGGAGAACTGCGCCAGCAACATCCTCTGATTGGTCGAGATAAGTATCCACTGCCTCGTCTTCAGGCTACCTGTCGCCACAACCAGGTGGGGTATGACTCCAACTACCACTTCAGTGCCCGCTCTTAAGTAACCTTCAGGAGGAGGCGGAGGGGGTGGGTTTCCGGCAATTGTGCTCGCCTCTGGTAATGGGGCTCCACAGGCTGTACAGAATCTTTCAAATGGTTGGGCTTTTCTTCCACACGAGGAACAGGCCATAGTGTATACTTCAATTGGAAATAGAATATTTATTTATCGACAAAAAATTCTGTTTGATTGATCTTGATAGCTCGCTTGTTCAGAAAGAACTTCCCGCGCGCCCAACAACAACCTCTTCTTTTCCTTATTTTTCCTTCTCTTTCTCTCACTCACATTCTCTCATAGCAAAAACAAACACAAAAAGATCAACCGTGAAAAGAAGTATTCCGAAAAAGGATGAGGTAGAGGTAGCTGTAGAATGAGACCTAGTAAGGCTGCAAAACCTCAAATATTCAGAAAACATTGCTAGTAGGTGATGTTCATGCGCCCATCTGAACTGGAAGGAAAGAACGTTATTGAAACCGGTGGAAGAATACTGGGAACCGTTTCTGGAATTGAATTCGATCTTTCATCGTGGAAAGTAACTCATCTGAAGGTGCAGTTGTCATATGATTCAGTCGAATCCTTGGGATACAAAAGACCCAGACTTGGACGCGTAGAGATCAAGGTGCCAGTCGACGTAGTGAAGGCCGTGTCTGACGTTATCACAATTGACAAATCAATCAAAGATCTGAGGAGGCCAACTTAACCTCAGCGCGCGCTAACGGCTCAGTCGTTCCCATGCATTCTCGTGTCGGGGTCACCACGATGAGTGGTCGTGGAGATGCTGAACCCTAGGCGATCATGGTTCCTGCTGCCCGCGGCCTGCTGATTATCATGTTCAGGTACTCGGCGCTCACCGGCTGCGCCTCGATTCTGCGACCGCACCTCTCGCAGGCGAACATCAGGACTACTGGGGTGACCTTCTGGATCTCGACAAACCCAGTGGGACCTTGTGTGTCGAGGGCCTCGACCTGCTCGACCTTTCCCAGTTCGAACTCCCCGGACCTGAGGAACTCCAGGAAGACCGCCCTCTGACGGTGCCCGCATCCGCGGCATGTCACGGAGTGGACCGCGCTCAGCAGTGGGTTGTTGTTGAAAGCGCCCTCCCGGGCTTTCCCCACTATCGTCTGCTTTAGGCTGGAAGAATCTTCCTCGCTCATTTTTTCACGCCCTTCTATCTTCCACTTTTTAGCTGTCCGACCTTCGAATATATAATTTGGAAGGGCATTCTTTAAACGCTTTCCGAGTCTGGGAGTGCGCGGTTTTCGGGAAATTGTTACAACAGCCTTGGCGTATCAAACATGAGTAAGTGAATCTGGCAGAACATGTCGAGGTCGCGCGCGCCAGGAAGATGAAATCGAAATTGGCACAATCGAGCTCAGCATTCTTTTCCGAATTTCTCTGTATACATCTGCATGGCTGAGAGAATTATCTCTTCCGCGGCTTTGGAGTCCATCCACTCTTTCACATTGACCCATTTCTCGGGCTCGAGCTTCTTGTAGTTGAGGAAGAAGTCCGCTATCTCGAACCGGATGTGTTTTCCCAAGTCCTTTATGTCTGCGACCTCGTTCCACCTCGGGTCCCTGATCGGTACCGCCAAGATCTTGTCGTCCTGGCCGTGTTCATCCTCCGTCAGCAGCGCCCCGATCGGTCTGGCCTCCAACACGCATCCGGTGAAGGTGGGCTTGGTGGTCAGCACGAGTATGTCCAACGGGTCTTCGTCTCCGTACCAGGTTCTTGGGATTATCCCGTAGTCGCCTGGGTAATACAGGGCTGAGTACAGTACGCGATTGAGCTTGAAGACCCCGTTCTTCCAATCGAATTCGTACTTGTTCGTGCACTCCCTGGGGACCTCCACCACGGCATAAACGCTGCTCGGCGGTCTTGGCCCGGCTGGAAGGTCTCTCCAAAGGTTGCCCATGTCCCTATCCCAATCCTCTTTTCAGCACGCGCAAAAGGAGTTACTCTATCCGTGTCTGAGAAGAGATATAAATGTACATTCGGTCGTGGAACTTTTGCCGGGAGAAAATATTTTGAAGTAGATATGAGGATTAAGGGATTAAGGGGAAAGGCGCGTGCTCCATATAAGAAATGTCCCGATTCTGACCTAAAGATGTCCCGCACGAAGCATTCCTGTCCTCGTGTTGTCCCAATGTCCTGGTCGCAGTCGAGCGTGCGCTTTCCGATATATACTGATAGAAGCGAAGAATTGAATGAGGAAAAGAGCAATCTTACCAAGAAAAGTAACTTATCATTGCTATGACCTGAAATACTTACTTAGACACAAAATTAATACTGGTAGCTAACTCATATAGATAATTGATCCAAGAATCAGTGATACATATGGGTGGGAATATGGGTGGCCAGGGGCCTATGAGGAAGGGTTACAGCGCGAGTGGAGCGGGCTACAGCCCGAGTACCGTAGACAATAGACAGCTAGCGTATATGAACCGATTTAATGTCATAACTAACCAAGTTTCCCTTTTAGTGCAGCAGCTGAATCAAACCAGTAGAAATGTAACTGATATCGATGATGCTTTGAACAGACTCCCCACGAGAATTCAGCAGATCAGGAAGATGAATTATCGGGTGATGATGAATCTTGAGAAGGACGTTGCCTCTCTTTCAGAAAGATGGTCACTAGCAAAACCCAATGTAGCAAGCATCATTGGGAGCACTGCACCAGTTCTCGTTTCGGAGGGAAGAACCATTGAGAATGAATTGGCTCAAAGACGCTTTTCCTCAAACTATGACGTCTCTCAACTAAGTAGTGTTGAAGCGAGGGTCTCCACATTTCAAGCTTACGTGTCGGATTTCTCAAGCCGAGTATCCGGCGCTACGGGGGACACGTTGAATAAGATACATTCACTAGACCGAGATGTTGGTGTGGCGGAGAGGACACTCAGTCTTACATCGATTTCATCGTTCAAATGGAAACAGGGTGAATCTCCCATCCTTTCAGTCAAAGCAAAAGACTTGAACGCTGATGCTGAAGGGGTCTTGAGCCTGACCAACCAACGCTTCATCTATGAGTCGGAGAAAGAAGTGGTTCTGAAGAAAACATTTTTCATCGCGACGCAAAAGAAGAAAATTCGTGAGACCACTGTTGACAGACCTATCGGCATGATTGATAATATTGTGAAAGGCAGAGTTGGCATCCTCGCTGGACAAGGTTTGTACGTCACATTCAAACCTGACAGCGGGCAACAGGAGATGAAACTCGATACTGATGGCGAAGACGCAGATCTAGTCTTGCGCTTTCACAATTTCATTTCGAATGGGGAGGCCGATCAAGAACTTGATGCAACGGAAGGCTCCAAGACAGATGAGCGGCCGTCTGTCCCAATTGTTTGTCCAAGATGTAGCGCACCTTATTCGGAGGAGATTTACAGAGGACAGACTTCTTTGCAATGCAAGTACTGCGGCGCAACCATTCCCGTTTCCAGTAACTAGGAGTGATTGATTTGAGTGAAAAGGAAACAGTTGAAAAAGCCAAGGAAGAACAGAGTTGGATGTCTAAGATACAGGATTCTCTTCTCTTGGGAAAAGGTACAAGGGAAGACCTGAAAGAATTTGACATGCAGCTACGCGAGGATTATCATAAAGAATTATCCGATTTGCGAAAAAGATGGGAGGAAATCTATCTGGAGATACTCGAGTCCAAACAACCCTCGCTCAACAGAAAAACCAAGACTGTGATTCAGACCCTCGACAGGATCCAGGAGCAGGTTAACAGAGCCACCTACGGTTATGCACCGCTATTCAATAGGCGAGGACAGATAGAATCAAACGAACTCGCAAGAGTCTTCAACTACGACAAGGAATTCGGTGAATACTTGGTTCGACTCAAAGAATCCGAGGACAACGTGGCAAAAAGCGTAGAGGAAGAGGATTGGGATGCAGTGTCTGACGGAATCAATAGTATGAAAAAAGTGCTCGACAGCACTGAGAAAAGATGGAAGGAAAGAGAAGAATATTTCAGATCAAAAGAAATGTAGGAGAGAATGGAAATGCCCTTAATTGAAGCCATATCATGGCAAAATGCCACACCAGACCAAATCGCGGTCAGGTATCCAAATGTTTCACTTAAGTTTGGAAGCCAGGTCATTGTTATGGAAAATCAGTGGGCCGTCTTCTTCAGAGACGGAAAGGCCCTTGACGTCTTTGGACCCGGTCGCCACACGATATCCAGCAACAATATTCCCCTTCTCATAGATTTGCTGAAGGGCGTCAAGTTGATCGGAGATATCTTTGAATGCGAAGTCATCTTCGTAAACAATAGTCAGATGCGCGCCAACTTTGGTGGATCAGCATATTCTGCACCCAGCGGACAGATTCAGTATCAAGCAGAGATAGGGTTCTTCGGCTACTCACTTTACAAGGTGGATGACCCCCGGCTTTTTGTAATGGAGTTTTTCGGGAACCGTAAGGCGAGCACCTCATCAGACGTCGAGAATTATATTCGTGGCTTCGTAGTTGAACGGGTCATCGACGCATTCGCTGAATATGAAACCTCGTCATTGGTGAAGAACGTTGACGAGACCACGGACAAGATCGCTCTAACTATTAATGATGAAGCCCGCAGGATAGGCCTTACAATCATTGACACAACCTTCGAAGGTGTGAAGATACCTGAAGAGGCGAGGAGATTCGCTTCGGGGATGGGACAGCAGGCCATGACCATGCAATATGCTAAAGAGACGGCTGCGGTTCTGCCAAGCGACGGTGGAGCAGGCGGAGCAGCGGGAGCTGGACTCGGGGCAGGGATAGGCCTTGCGTTTGGGGCTCAGATGATGAAGTCGGTTCAAACCCAGGCTCAGCCGGAACAAGTCATCATCTGCAACAAATGCGGAAGCCAAAATAGCCTCGGACAGAAATATTGTGGGAACTGCGGAACTAGTTTGGCGCCCGCTCGAACGGTAAAATGCTCCAACTGTCAAACAGAGAATCCTGAAACCATGAAGTTCTGCGGGAACTGCGGAAAACCCCTTCAACAGGAAGAGCTCGTGTGTCCGAATTGTGGAACAAAGAATCCGGTCGGAATGAAGTTCTGTGGAAGCTGTGGCAAGAAACTGTAGCCAACTTAGCGCGCACTTGGTGTCGGTTTGATGGCAGCCAATCCAACTTCTTATCTCTAACATAGCATTTGTTATCCATTTCATTCCTAGCTTTGAGCAGGTACCAATGAATTCTCCCAAGCGCGCTGAAAACGACGGTAAGAGAACATGACAATAGGCTTGTGGTAGTGAGGCGTCAACCACAAAGGCATAAACGCGGCGCCCATCAACTAGTGACAGATAGAAGGTGTTGTGAAAGAATGCGAGCTTCTAAGAGTGAAATGTCCAAGACGATGGATACCGAGGAAATGACCATGTTCGAAGGCGTCTGGGGCGAGATGCACGTCGAGTACGACATCTTCAAGAAACGCTTTGACGTTACCCCACTGCTGAAGGGTCTGCCTAATGACCGTGATCCCTGTCCACACTGGGGCATCGTATTGAAGGGTCAAGTGACGATGATGGTTGGCGGGAAAAAGGAAATCGTCAAAGCTGGGGACGCGTACTATGCGCCGCCGGGCCACTCGGGCATATTTGAAGCGGGCACCGAGCTCTGGGAGTTCAGCCCGAACGACAAACTGAAAAAAAGCATGGAAGTCATGATGCGAAACATGGAGGCAATGTCGAAAAAGAAGTAAAACGACTGCGGCGGCCCCTTTTTCTCCTCTTCCATGGTCCGCCCGTCAAAAGATCATCCTGTTCAGCGAAGATGCGCAAAATGGCTCGCAACAAATTGATGTTCAGCCTTGCACCGGGAACCGGCTGTGCAGTTCACAACATGAGATTGAAGGGGTCTGAGGACAAGACCTCTGGCGTTTCCGATAGTCCATTTCTAGGACCCGGGAGATAGGCGGTGCAATTATCCATGTCAAAGACTGCAATCCCTGAGTTACCCAAGCGGACTGAGGTTGCCCTTCAGAAAGCCGGATACTTGTTCAACCCCGACGTGTACGTTAATCCAGCGAAGTACGTGATTAAGTTGCCTGCTGAGAAAATCGTTTCGGATTCGAAGGTTCAAAGCGACGTGGTGTGCCGATATGGTAGAAGAATAGCGGAGGGCCAAGACCTTGAACCGATCATCGTGATCAAGCATCCGAAGCGCGATCTATATGCCGTGGTGGATGGTCACCACAGATACCATGCCTACCGTCAATTAGGGCAGAAGGAGATACCATGTGCCCTTGAGGGTGTCTTCCCGAGCGTGATATTCTACATGACGAAGAAAGGATTTTTCCAGCCTAAACCAAAGAAAGATGGGCACACCAGAGTCGCGTTCCGCGTTATGCGCTACTTCATGAAGCTCTTCTTCCATCAAGCGGTCGACACCCTTCCATTCACTGAAGTAGAGAAACGCACCAGTTGTCCCTGAACTCCTTGCTGACCCATTGACTTACTTATCCGCGCGCGCTCTTTTGGTCAGCAAGAAAGCTATTTCGAGCCGGTGGAGCCTGCGAGTCGACTCTTGCGATGCTGCGGAGAGATTGCAGCTAGACAGAAATAACTGCTAGCATGAAGGTTTCAGCATGTCCGAAGGGTGATTAATGTGAGCATCATCTTCCACATCACAAGATGTGAACAGTGGGAAAATGCAAAGCTGGAAGGTGTCTATCGCGGTGATACGCTGGATTCGGAGGGCTTCGTACATTGTTCCACCTCAAAACAGATAGTCAAGGTGGCAAATACACTGTTCCGCTCTCAGAAAGGGCTCGTTCTCCTCTCTATAGAAACTGGCAGAGTACAATCAGAAATCAGATACGAAGGCGCTGAAGGTAGTGAGCTTTATCCTCACATTTACGGGCCTTTGAACATCAATGCAGTTGTGAAGGTCATAGATTTCGAGCCGGCTAAGAATGGCATGTTCGTGCCTCCGAAGGGGATACGCCAGAGTAGGCACAAGCCCCCATGCTCGGGGCGCGGTCACTGACTTTCCCTATGCGCGCGGAGGAAACTCTAAAAGCATTTCTCTGGATAATTTATGTGGGGCTTGTTTTTTGATTTTCATAATGTTGAGCAAGTCCAAGGTGAAGCCAGCCAAAGAAAGCACTAGCCAAGTCACAAAAATGTTCAGCGAACTCAAGAAGAAAGGGATAAACATCATCGGATCCTACTGGACTCTGGGACGATATGATGGCGTCTTGATTTTTGAGGCACCCAGCGAGAAAGATGCAATGAAGCTGGCCATTGACATGAGAGAGGTAATGACCTCAGAGACGTTGATAGCTATCCCAAGGGAAGAAGCTCTGAAGCTCTTGTAGATCAGTTCATGGAAGCGCTATCCACATCCTTTTTCTTTTTGCCAACATCCTCTCAGGGATGCCAATATGACTCTCCGGAGTTGCCCCCAACACGCCTCATTCGTCCCTCCTCACCTATGAGGAACGTGAATCGGAGACTCCACGCAGACCCCTCTTGCGAGCCTCATCTCTTTTCCTTTTTTGGGGTCTTCTTGACTTATTCCTCCATCCCCAGACGGAATCGTCAGGGTAACCAGTCAAAACAGCAACGTTTAAACACGATCGCGGTATAACGGCATTGTGACCGTTTGTTCGGTTTCAGCGGAAGACTAGCAATGCATGTAGATGAAGACATAGTCTCAAGGGTCCTCTCGGTACTGTCGCACCCCTTGAGGAGGAAGATCATTCTCTACCTTGACGAGAAGAAGGAGTGCTCCTTCACCGAACTCGCCAAGACCTTCGGCGTCGGCACAGGGAAACTGAGCTTCCACCTGAGGACCCAGGAGGAATTCCTGGAACAGACACCGGAAGGCAGGTATCGGCTAAGCATCGCTGGTCAGAACGCGATCAACGTCATCAAATACATACAGGAGTGGCGGCTCGACGTCAAGTCCGTGGGCAGGAAGCTCATCTACTCTGTCTCCAACGTAAAGAAGCGGGTCTTCGCCTTTCTCATTGACTTCGGCCTATCCCTCGTCGTGGCCGCTGCTTTGCCCAGCATACCTTTCCTCCTCTTCCCGGTCACCCTCGGCATGCTGAACATCAGCATAATGTTCTTTCTCGCCTTCTTCTTCCTCTACTCAACTCTGCTGGAGGGCTTCTCTGGGCAGACGCTGGGCAAGTTCCTGATAGGCATCAAGGCGATACACGTGGAAGGCAAGAAGCTGTCCTACGACCAGGCGGCCGTCAGGAACCTGGGCAAGGTCTTCCTCTTGCCCGTCGATCTCTGGGCCGGGAGAAGGCTTAAGGACGAAAGATATCTCAGGTTCTTCGACAAGTACTCCGGCACGACGGTCACCGACGTGCAGCCCAAGCTCAGGGTCCCCCGCAGCGCCCGCGCGCTTGTTCCCCATCTTCCTCATCGAATTAAGAAGCCCGAAGAGAGCCAAATTGAGGCCCCTCCGGCGCCTGAAACCAAGTCTTCCTCCTAGCCAACGCCACTTCCTAACCGAGCTTTTTGGCATGGAAAATCACGGCGCAGGCATGGCAATTTCTATAGAACAGCGCTGGAACGCTCGCGCTTTTTAGCCAGCCAAAGCTTAGTCAAGTGCACTTGACTAATCATCTCAATGGATCTTCTCAAAAAAGGCTAAAAACCATGCGCCAAAGATTCCGAGGGCAACTCATGTCGCGCTTGGGGCAGCAAAGCGGAACACGGGGTTGACTCAACGGAGGAACACTACAAATGATGAAGCACAAAGCGCCTTTGACGCTGCTGGTGACCCTGCTCCTTATTTCACTGGCATCCTTCGGCGTTCAAGTGAGGCCGGCGCAGGCACAGGCTACGCTGGTCGCGGGCATCAACTACCTGTCTTCAGGAAACGCTTGGGGCGAACCCAACTCGACTCTGACAGCGGATTTCTCGCGGTTCGCAAAAGACGGAATCAAACACATAAACGTGCGGATACTCTGGTCCGTGACGGAGCCCACATTCTCCAGCAGCAGCGCTCGTCTGTCGACCACGGCCATGAACAATTACAAGCGCGTCCTCCAGATAGCGGACAAGTACGGCATAAAGGTGGGGATCACCTTCTGGACGCAGTTCACCTACGACCTCGGCTTACCGACGTGGGTGAACGACTACTATGACATCGTGTCCAGTTCTACCGTCCAGGGATACTATCTCCGGTACCTGAAAGCCGTGGTCGCACAGCTCAAAGACTACCCTGCCGTGGATAATTGGGCCGTGATGAACGAGCCCTGGAAGTATCCTTGGACAAGCCAAGACAAAAGCCAATTCCAGACCCTCTTCCAGAATAGTTACACCGCGGTGAAATCGGTGGACCCGAAGCACATGGTAGCCTGCCGCTTCACCCTGTCCTACACCCCAGCGACTGGCAAATACGATCAGTCCGTGTACAAGATGTTTGACGCATTCGCGGTCACGGAATATCTCGACCCCGCCGACCCGAGCAGCACGAGATACCACGTCACCTGGAGCGACTGGAACACCCTCGTGTCGCAGGTCAAAGCGGCCGGCGTCCCCCTGTGGGTCATCGAGTACGGCAGCGACAGCAAGGACAGCGCCTTCGTCACGCAGTTTTACAAGCTCAGCCTCCAGAAATTCCTAAGCGCCGGGATCATTACCATAACCTACGCCTGGATGTGGCAGGCCAGAGAAGCGAGCAGCATGGCCTTCAACATCTACAGCGGAACCGCCCCGAAGCCCGCGTACTACGAGCTCACGAAATACCCTGAGTCGTCGAGCACAACACCCAACCCTACGCCCTCGCCTACGCCTGCCCCTACGCCTTCGGACGATGCGTTTGAAGACAACTTTGAATCTGGAGATGCCGGCGCCTGGAGCGGGTCAAGCAAGACTTCGGGCGAGACCGTAACTATCGGGAAATACACGCCATACCAGGGCGCTTACAGCGCTCGATTCACGACTTCTGGAACCTCAAGCGGGACCGAGAACGCCTACTTGTACGAAAATGTGGACCCTCTGCAGAAGGCCTTCGCAAAGGGATACGTCCGCATCGTCAGCTCCACTTCCAGCTGGCTCAGAGACGAGGGTGACAGGTTCTACCTGATCCGCCTCTCTGACGGAACAAAATCCCTCGCAACGGCCGGGATAAGGCGAACGGGAAGCACCAACAGGTGGGAGCTCTACGCCGCAGGGTCATACGTGACTTCCTCCAAAGTAGTGTCTGCCAACAGCTGGCACAGCGTAGAGATACGCTACGACGCCGGGCAGAGACTTGCTGAGATGTACGTCGACGGGACGAAGGTGCTTCAGCTAACTGTGAACTCGGGCGGCGCCGCTGCGACCCACGTGGACTTCGGCATATTATCAGCGACAAACGTGCAGGCTGGGCTCACGGTCTACGGCGACAGCCTGTCCAGCGGGCCCACGGTCTGAGGTAACAAGCAATGAGAATGCTTAAGGTATTGGCCATACTGCTGGTCATCATCGCAGTGGCGTCATTCGGCATCCAAGTGCAGCCCGTGCAAGCCGTGGCTCTGTCATATCCGGCAACCGGCAAGATCTCCTACGGGGGAGTACCTTCGAGCTATCTGCCATGGACCAAGAAAGAAGCGGTGATCCCAGCGTTCATGTCCTTGGCCAATCAGTACCGCGGAACCTATGAGAGCATAGGCAAGAGCAGCGGCACATACGGCTGGGACATAATCCTCTTCAAGTTCGGCAACCCCAACGGCGCCCCGGTGATGGTGGACAGCTACCTTCACGGCAACGAGTTCTACGGAGAAGAAGTCCTCTACTCACTGGTCAAATGGCTCCTCACAAGCGGCGATACCTACGCAAAACAAATCCTCCAAAACAACTACGTCCTGATCGTCCCAATCGTTGACTACAGGTGGGGGAGAACCAACTACAACGTGCCCTCCTGGATGACTGCGAAAGACCCGGCCAAAGACGGAGGGAAATGCGGCGTCAACCTCAACAGGAACTTCGGTCCGAATTGGCCCAGTTCGCTGAGCCATTCGAACACCGACTCATACTCCGGGACCTCCGCGAACAGCGAAAAGGAGGCTCAAGCTCTCATAAACGCTTGGAACAAGTACCACCCCCGGATATACTGGAACCTGCATCAGGGAGCATCTCCGCAAACATGGTGTAGCGCCACGACCAGTCAAGCGAAGACGGACGCAAACAAAGTGAAGAGCCTTCTCTCCGGAATACAATCAGCGCTGGGTGTAACAAGTAAATGGACGTTCTCGGTCGGCAGCGGTTGCGGGTCAGGAAATTCGTACGGCGGTGCGGCGAGCAAAGGCGCGGCGGGATTCATGACGGAAGTCATGAGTGGGTGGGACAGCTCAAGCTCAAAGAAAACCAGCCTGAACAGCGGTGCGACGTTCAAGCAGGTGAAGGCCATGTTCATAGCGATGTGCGAAGCCGTCTAATCCGGCCACACTGAGATCCTGAAGTCTTGGCTCGCATTGAGCCATTCTTGAAGCGTCCGCGCGCTGGAGAACAATCCACCAGAACCGCCGCGCCCCCGCCAATATCTCCTTCTAGACCTCCAGAATAACAGCCTGGCCACGGTCAACGCCAGCAAGATGGCCGTCACGATAATGAGGAATTCCCCAGGAAAGGACCCTATTCTTGAGCCGAGAATGAAGAACAGGGCAAGGGCGACGATGACGCCGATCGGCAGCATGAGCAGAATCCCGGCAATCCGGAACCAGGTGGGTTGACCCGCTCCGATGCTTCCGTCGATTCTAGACCCCGCCTTGGCGCGTTGCTCTTGGACCCGTTTGAGTCGTTCTTCATTCAAGTAGTATTTGCCGTTCACCTCAACGAAGATGCCTGATTGACCGAGTCTTCGATGCATGGCATCTTCAAAACGCGGCGGCAACCCTAGCTCTTGGGTCGTCATGGCCTTTTCTGGACTTGTGGCTCCTTTTTGGCGAAATCTCTCTACAATCTCCTGAACTCGTTGGCGTATTCCTTCTCGATTTCTAAACATAGGGCTCCCCTCTTCTCCGACGAAGCATTCTTGCTCTACGTGCCCCAAGGGCTACCCAATCCCAGTGTAAGCGAGCGTTGGGCCTACTCTTCGCTACGAACCGTTAGGCATGCGCTTTTCGAGAGATCGTGAGTTCTCAAAAATTAGGAAGAAAGCAGCTATTTGAAATTTTTCCTCTGCTTCAAGCGCGCGCTGACGCTGAACCTTGAAAGAAAAAGCGCGCCGTGATTGGCGCGTTTTAGAGCTTAAGTTCTTTTGCTACTCTCTTGCCTAGCTCATTGTCGGCTTTGGTCAGATTCTCGACCATGCGCTGCTGGATCGGCTTGTCCGCGTGGCCCAGCGAGTCCGCGATGTTCCCGACCAGGTGGTCCTGATCCGTCTTGTTAAGTGAGCAGTAGCGTTTGCCTGCCTGCTCAAAGTTGTTCGTCAGACCGATCTTCTTGCGGATGATTCTGCCCTCGATGTTCGGCGTGCTCACGGCGATGGCCGATGCTTCCTGTGGCATCCCGCCCGCCAGGGTGTTGGGCTCGTAATTGACCGTTCCTCCGCCGTAGGGCGCGTACTGCATGGCGCCGTCGCGCTGGTTGTTGTCCACCTGCGCCTTTGGCCGATTGACCGGCAGTTGCAGGTAGTTGGCGCCGAGTCGATGCCTCTGCGTGTCCGCGTAGGAGAAGACTCTTCCTTGGAGGAGCTTGTCGGTGGAGAAGTCGACTCCCGGGACGATGGAGCCCGGGCTGAAGGCGGCTTGCTCCGTTTCTGCGAAGAAGTTCTCGGGGTTGCGGTCGAGCACCATCTTTCCCACCGGCATCAGCGGATACTTGTCCTCGGGCCAGGTCTTCGTCGCATCGAGTGGATCGAAATCCAGTTTCAGCTCGTCGGCCGTCTCCATGATCTGGACGCGCAACTCGTATTCTACGGTCTTGCCGGAGGCAATCGTCTCTCGCAGGTCGCGGGTCGCGATGTCAGGGTCCTCGCCAGCGAGGCGGGTGGATTCATGGCGGTCGATTGTCTCTATCCCCTCTTTAGGCTTCCAGTGGTACTTGACGTAGACCTCCTTGCCCTTGGAGTTCACCCATTTGTAGGTATTGACGCCGAACCCCTCCATCTTCCTGTAGCTCTTCACCGTACCCCTGTCCGAGAAGAGCCAGGTGATCATGTGGGTCGATTCCGGGTGGAGGGAGATAAAGTCCCAGAAGCGGCTGTTCGCCGAAGAGCTCGTGGGGTATCCTGTGTCTGGGGCGGGCTTGAAGGCGTGCACCATGTCGGGGAACTTTATCGCGTCTCGGATGAAGAAGACCGGCAGATTGTTGCCCACCAGGTCGTAGTTTCCTTCCTCGGTGTAGAACTTCACCGCGAAGCCCCTGGGATCACGCGCCGAATCCGCTGATCCTCGTGCGCCGACGACCGTCGAGAAGCGGACGAAGACCGGCGTCTTCTTCTTCGGGTCTTGGAGGAAATTCGCGCAGGTGTACTTCTCCATGCTCTTGTACACCTGGAAGTAGCCGTGCGCACCGGCGCCCTTCGCGTGGACGACGCGCTCGGGTATGCGCTCGCGGTCGAAGTGCGCGAGCTTCTCGATCAGATGGACGTCCTGCAGCAGGACGGGTCCGCGGTCGCCGACTGTGAGCGAGCTCTGGTTGTCGGAGACGGGAACGCCCTGGTTCGTTGTAAGGAATCTTTTCTTCAATTTTGAGGAACCTCCCTCTTCACATTATTGAGTATTCCAAGCATTTGACTGGCTCAAAGGTTATTTAAGACTTATTATTATCTAATAAGAGCTATGAGCAGCTTCCTCAAGTCAGACGCGCTGATTATCGAGAGCCTCCGCAAGAAGGGGTACAGGGCCACTCCCCAGAGGATAGCGGTGTGCCGGTACGCGCTCCAGAGTCGAGACCATCCGACCGCGCAGAGGGTCTACGATGAAGTGAGGAAGGTCCATCCCACCGTCAGCCTCGCGACAGTATACAAGACGCTTCAGATATTGACTGAACACGGGTTGGTCCAGGAGCTGGATTTCCCCGGAAGCCAGGCGAGGTTCGATTCCTGCATGGAGCCCCACATAAACTTGGTCTGCCTCCGATGCGGGAGCATAGAGGACATGGAAGATCCTGCCGCTAGGGAAATGGTTGCGAAATTTGCTGCCAAGAAGGAGTTCACGCGGACAGGGCAGCGCCTCGACATTCACGGCATTTGCAAGAGATGCAGCGGCAGAGGCAAGTAATTCACACCCCTGGACCTCACCTGCTGTAAGCGCGCTCGGAAACAAGCAACAGACAGAAGTATTAAGAATCTATCGATTCCATAATACAATCAGTGTCTTGATTGACCCATACTTTTTCTGACAGAATCAAGGCCTTGATGTTTGGGCTTTCTATTCCCTTCTTAGGCGGGTTCATTATTCACAATCATTTTCTAAGCTGGAATTGGAATCTTGACACCTTGATTTGGTATGAGCGCTCGCAAAAAACACGTAAGCCTTCAACGAAGAAGCGTTGTTTGAACTACAAGGTGACTGATATATGAACATCTTCAAACGGAAGAAAGAAAAAGAGGCAACTGACACTCCAAAACCAGACGAATTGCCAGATAATGAAACGAAAAAGTGGAAGAAAAAGGGAAAGGACCTTGCGGATTCTGGACGTTTTGATGAGGCTTTGAAATGCTTCGATAAGGTTCTGGAAATCAACCCGCGAGACGCAGAAGTTTTGTGGTACAAGGGATCGATTCACTACGAATATGGTCGTTTTGATGAAGCGGCAATACGTTACGAGAGCGCTCTGGCAATTAGCCCTCGTTACGAAGAAGCTTGGTACGGGAAGGGAGCTGCGCTCAATAGTCTCGATCGTTTTGATGAAGCAATAAGATACTTCGACAAAGCTCTGGAAATCAACCCACAAGATGCAAGTGCATGGAATGCCAAGGGAGCGAGCTGCTACTATTTGGGCCGTCTTGATGAAGCGATAGAATGCTGCGATATGGCCTTGAGAATCAACCCACAAGACGCAAAGGCTTGGTACAACAAGGCAAACGACCTCCGTAAGATGGGTCGTCTTGATGAAGCAATGAACTGTTATGATAATGCTCTGGCAACAAATCCGCAACTTAGAGAGGCATGGTATAAGAAAGGAACTATGCTCCATGAGTTGAGACGCTTCGATGAAGCAATAAAATGCCTCGACAAAGCTCTGAAGATCAACCCACAAGACACAGAGACTTGGAACGCAAAAGGGAACAGTCTCAATAGTATCAATCGTTTGAGTGAGGCCTTAGAATGCTTCGACAAAGCACTGCGAATGAGCCCTCAGTACACGGATGCCTGGAGTAGTAAAGGAATTGTTCTGGCGGGTTTGGGCCATATTGATGAAGCGTTAAGGTGCTTTGATAAGGCTCTGGAAATCAACCCGCAACACGCAGAAACCCTGCACAACAAGGCGTATGTTGAGACTAATCTTCCTGCAAAGCCAACTGAAGAAAGCTTGAGGCTCGGAAGGATCAACTTAGATCGCGGTTCCATCGGGGTCGAGACATTGGGAGGGGTCTTCACCCCTCTTATCAAGATGGGAAGCTCATTGCCATTAGAGCATCGAGGAATCTTTTCAACCTTGGCTGACAATCAAACTGAAATGAACCTCCACATAGCATTTGGAGAGAACCAGAAGATAGAGAAAAATGTGTCTCTGGGGAGGGTGCAATTCACAGGGATAACGCCGTCACCTCGAGGTGTGCCTCAGATCGAGTTTGTGATACATGTAGACAGCGATCGTGAAGTTTCTCTTTCCGCAACGGAGACTCTAAAATCAGATCCTTCATCCCGAAGAAGGAGCCTGAGAATACGATTGCTAGATTAATATTCTCGCGACCAATGTTTCCACTGACATAGCGCGCGCACTCATATGCTGACATCTGATGACACTAATACCATTGAATGGCGCTTTGTTCCTACAGCATTCGCGCGAGACTAAGCGGGGGGAGGCGGAGGGGGAGGCTGCGGATATTCCGCAAAGGTCGGTGCCTTCTGTGTGCGCTTTCTCTTCCTCAGGATGTACACCATGACGATTATGAGAGCCACCGGGATCGCGATGACCAACGCGATTATCAGGGTGAGCATCCCCGTCCCGACCTCGGTACTCCTGTCAGACTCCACAGTGATCGTGTACCCCGCGGTGTTGGCCGCCAAGATCATCAGGTAATAGGGTCTGGGTCCCTCATGGATGTAGAGGACGCCGCTCGTCGTGTCGGTCCCAGACTCGTATACGTATTCGCCGAAGGGAGCCCCTTCTCCGTGCCTGACGATGAAGAAGCTGAATATCGTAAGGCTCGGCTCGATGCTATTGGGAGTGTAGCTCCACACTATGCGCCACTCGGACCCGGCTATGCTGAACTCTGTGGTGTTCAATTGCTGGGTTCCCGACCCGGTGAAGCGGGTCACTTGCTGCCAGTCCGCGGCCCTCACGGGGGGCAACGCAAGGCCTGCCAGAGATGAGAAGACCAGCACAAAACACAGGATGACCGGATATGGGCGCATGATTCTTCGATCCCAACCAATAGGTATCTTTTGGTTGCTGACGCCTTTTAAGTCATGCGATGTGTGCGCTCTAAACTGCCTGCATTCCCTGCAGCAGGAGCCTTTTGGGTACTCGCTCTCAATTCATTCTCGCTTGAATTTCTTCGCAGGTGTTTTCTTGGACGAGGCTTTCTCGATCCCTTCGTATATGGAGTAGACCTTCTCGTTCGAGATGAGCGCGTGGGTCTCCCGCTCCATGTAGTTGAATAGCGGGTCCGCGTTTATGCACTCGAAGAGCTCCTCGTCGGACTCGACGTCGAAGATTATCACCCTAGCCCGCTTCCCCAGGAAGGCGGCGGTGAACTTTATCTTTCCCTCTTTCTCGAGCCTCCTCAGGTAGTCCCGGTGCTTGACCGCCAGCTCGGCAAATTGGGCCAGAGGTATCGGCAAAGGCATATATGCCTTCAATATGTTCAGGAACAGCATTTTTTGAAACCTCAAAGTCTCTTGTGTTAATCGGGGGCAATTCTATCGAGGAATTATAAAAGGGTTGAGAAGAGGACTCATGATGCATTTGCTAATTGTTACAATGAAAGGACGTACGGGTTGGCAAGTCAGTAGCAGATGCTTTGAAGACGCTGCCTGTGCCTCAGGTTACTGATCCTCTGAAAACAAGCATACAAAAAGAATTAAAGAACAGCGTGAACACTGATTTATTGATTCATCGTGCATGATCTGACTTCAGTGATCAAAGCCCTGGCGATGTTTGAAGGGATAAGCCTCGTCGGCATAGCGTCCGCCAAAGGATGGAACGTCACCGAGGGCCGCAGGCCCAGAGATGTGCTTCCAGACGCCAAGAGCGTCATAGTAATGGCAATTCAGATGCCTGACAAAGTGATCGAGGAGGCTTCCCCGGAGGAGAGGCGGATCGTCAAAAAAGCCAGAGAGGATGAGCTGGCCAGAGTCGGCACCCAGATCATAGGAATTCTCGCGGAGAACGGTTTCAAAGGCGTCACGGCGATTTCTCCTGTTTACAAGACTCCCGAGTCATCCAAGACCTCGAAAAGCCTGTCCACGGACTGGGAATACATGCGGGGATCGATCTCCCTGAAACATGCCGCTCAATTGGCGGGCCTCGGAGCCGTGGGCAAGAGCAGCCTACTCATCACTCCGCAGTATGGACCCCGCGTCCGCTTGGCGGCCATAATCACCAACGCGCCGCTCACCCCTGACAAGCCCTTGGAAAGGGATCCCTGCGGCAAATGCATGGTCTGCGAAAAGGTCTGCATCGCGAAAGCCATCAACGAAGGCCGGAACAATGTCGAGACGTGTTGGCGAGCGGAAATGGAACTCGGCGAACCCATCCCTGGCACACCGTACAAGCTTTGTCCCGCCCCCTGCCTCAAGTATTGTCCTGCGGGAAAACTCAAAGAGAAATGGCAAATCGCATAGTTCAACAGATCCCTAGGCCTTTGGATCAAGATTTAGTTCGATTCGCTGTCACCAGGCATTGTTGAGGTAGAATATTCAAACAAGGATATCGGGGTGTTGCTGCAGCAGCTTTAGACGTCTGTAGCTCGCGCTCCGCTGTCACCTTTTTTCTAAATTCTGTTTTACTCTGTACTTCACAATCTTCCTTATCAGGTCAAAAGGGATCGGCCCGTCTATGGGAAATCTGGCGGTGCCTTTTGCTACTTCATAATGAGACAGTTCTTTTTTGAATTCACTAATGGCAGATGAAGTGGGATAAAATCCAATATGATTCTTGAACGCCGCGAAATACACCAAATTGCCATTCAATTTGAAAGCGGGCATTTGGTAACTGATTGTCTCTTTGGCATCCGGCGCTGAATCTTGGATTGTTTGTCGCAGTTCTTCTAAAATATCTTGGACGCTTCGGGGGAATGTAGCGATATATTCGTCTATTGTTTCAAAGCGTTTCTTCAATGTTTTCACAGGTTGTCGCCACAAAGAACACAGGTGGAATGGGCTAATAGTTCTTGCGGAAGAATGGCGCGCGCTAGCCAAAACTGCCCGATTTCGTTCTTGCCTAACTGAATTGGATTCTTGTGTGGGCTCATAAGATCGCAGAGCACTGGTCATGCGGCTGAATTTGATCCGTCTCGGTTATTTCGCTTTGGCTAGTCTTTTGTTTGTTGTCTGGAGCTCATCCTGCAACATTTTGATCATGCGTTTAAGATCGATACGTTTTCGCTCCAAGTCTTCTGTCTTATCTTCAGATTCACGATCTTTCTCCTCAAGAAAGGGTGAGAAAGGGGTGGGCATTATTGGGAAGGGTAATGTTGTTTGTTCCAGGTTTAAAACGTCTCTCGCAAATTCTCCAAACAGGGTGTTCATGTTGTTGGCAATTTCGTTTTGTTTGACAATTGCATTTCTGAGAATCGTTCTGCCTGTTTCAGTGATTTTGTAGACTTTTATCTTTCTGTTATTTTGGGTGGACCATTCTCCTTCGACGTATCTTGCTTTTTCTAGGTCTAGGAGGATTGGGTAGACGCCGCCGGCGGTCGGCTTCCAGAAACCTTTGGTTCTGTCCTTGATTTCCTTCATGATTTCGTAGCCGTGAGCCGGTTTCCTATTTAGGAGGATGAGCACCGCGACGCGAATGTATCCCTTTTGAGCTTCCTTCAGCCAACGTGCAGTTCTCTGATTCTCCTCTACGTTCTGGGCGAACATGGCATTTCGAATGTACAATTGTATCCGAAATATTTATATTTTGCTCGTATATATTGCACCGAAGAATATATTCGGTGATTTCCCGTTGGAAAACGAATCAATAATCGAGGTTGAGAACCTCACGAAAACATTCAACGATTTCGTAGCGGTTGACGACATCTCGTTTGACGTTAAGAAAGGTGAGATACTTGGCCTACTCGGTCCTAACGGAGCTGGCAAGAGCACCACCTTACGCATGCTCTCCACGTTAGCAAGGCCCACAAAGGGAACTGCAACGATTGGCGGATACGACGTCGTGAAAAACGACACCAATGTGCGAAAACTGATAGGCATCGTTTCCGAGAAGATGATAATGTACAATCGTTTGACGGCCAGAGAGAACCTGCGGTTTTTTGGGAGTCTCTTCAACATTCCGAAAGATGTCTTGGCGAAGAGAATTGAGGAACTGCTAGAGCTGGTCCAACTCACCAAATGGAAGGATTCTCAGGTGGGCACGTTTTCGACAGGCATGCGACAGAGGATGAACGTGATACGGGCTCTCCTTAACCTGCCCCAAGTGCTGTTCTTAGATGAACCAACAATGGGTTTGGATCCTCAATCGTCTGTTGAGATAAGGGAGTTCATAAAGAAACTCAATAGAGAAAACAAAACCACCATAATAATAACGACGCACATGATGGTTGATGCTGATTTATTGTGTGATCGCATAGGCATTATGGACCACGGCAAGATTGTCGCGCTTGATACCTCAACGAATTTGAAAAAACTGATTTCAGGAGTTGGTACTACGATATTGAACCTGGAGATGGCAAATCTTACTTCAGAGCTTGTCGAAACGGTTCGGGCGCTTAAATGCGCGGATTCTGTGACTCAAGAAAACTCGACCCATTTGAAGATTCTTGTTCATGGGGATGAGGCGTTCGACTCTGTGATCGATGCGATAAGGGCGAAAAACGGAAAGATAGATTCTATGGAAAACCTTCAACCCACGCTTGAAGATGTGTTCCTGCACCTAACGGGTCACCAAGTGAGGGACACCGCGGATCAGAAGATGCCAATGGCAACGCATCGTCGCTTTGGGGCACCACAGGGAAGGACAAGGTGAGGCGCTATGGGTGCAAGAACTCTACTTTCACACAGTTTTAGGATCGCTTGGAAAGATCTAATGGAGTTGTTCAGGAATCGATTGGGGTTGGTCCTACTTGTGCTAATGCCGATGTTCATGATGGTCATGGTAGGCTTCATTTATCCATCTAACGGCAGCTCTATGAGCAACTTGCCTGTTGCGCTGGTGAATGAGGATGTGGGTTATGGCAATTCCACTATTGCAAGCCAAACTTTTACCATGGTCTTGCGGCAGATCAACGATAAGACAGGGATAATGGTCTTTTCTAACGCGTCGAGTGTTGGTGACATCAAGAGTATGGTTCAGAAAGGCGATATTTATGGGGGCATAGTCGTCCCAAGCAATTTCAGCACGAGCATATTGAATGGGAAACAGGGGACTTTGATCATTGTGACTGACCAGTCTAATCCTCAAATATCAGTGACCATTCAGGGCGTTTTGTCCGCGGTGTTTGATCAAATGGGCACAATGTTGGCTCAACAGAAAGTTCAGATGCTAAGTCCAGCAGTCAACGCGAACAATTCCCTGGCGATCGTAAAACCCTACAAGGTTCAGACGGAAGGAGTTGTTGGCGGAAACCCTAGTTACTTCGACTTCATCGCTCCGGGGTTAATGGCTATGACCGTGATGATGAGCGTCATGACTGGGCTCCCCGTGGCCATATCCCAAGAGAAAGAAATTGGCACATTGGACGGAATGATGGTCGCACCAATCAACAGACTGTCCATAATACTCGGGAAAACCCTCGGCCAGACTGCAAGAGGCCTGATCCAAGGGGTCCTAATACTGGTGTTGTCCGTGGGCTTGTTCGGTGTCGCAATTCAGGGAAGCATCCTGCTTGTATTCGGCCTGCTCTTGCTGGGTATATTTAGCTTCGTTGGGCTCGGCATCGTAATAACCTCCTTCGCAAAAGACCAGGAGACAGCGCAGATGATGATGATGACGCTGATGTTCCCGATGATGTTCCTCAGCGGCGTATTCTTCCCAATACAGCAAATGCCATGGTATATGCAAGATATCTCAAAGGTGCTTCCCCTCACCTACGCATCGGAAGCCCTTAGGAAAGTCATGGTTTTAGGAGCAGGAATACCCGAAATTACCACAGAGCTAACGGTACTGATAGCGTTTGGGGTGGTAATGACCGCAATAGCGGTACCCGTGTTCAGAAGAATGATGACAAGATAAAACAAAAGAGTGATTTTTTGGACAACTCCGTTTGTCGCACGCATGCTCTAGGACCAGTATTCGAGGAGGCATGAAGAGAATTGCTATCTTTGGCGTGCGCACGCATAGCGACAACGGAGGAAAAGTTCTGAGAGTCTCTTTCAAAAAAAAGGAAGAGATTATTGTTTACTTTATTGCGACT
>Ga0154853_107_pt5 | contig 58465 bp, 51 predicted proteins | sample Rifle2008BG16ft_FD_105581 | JGI IMG/M metagenome (GOLD analysis project Ga0154853, IMG submission 105581) | Candidatus Bathyarchaeota archaeon RBG_16_48_13 | reverse complement strand
GCCTTCGGTCAGGGACCATTCTTGGAGCCTCCCTGAATCACCGTGACGGCAAAGGTATGTCTAGGAGCCTTCCACGACGATCATGGTCAACGTTGAACGCACTTTGTCAAGCCTTCTAACTCTCCAGGTAACCATCGCCTTCAACTTGTCCATGGTGTCAGCCTCGACCTTCGCAATAATATCATATACTCCATAGACAACATTTGCTTCCTTCACGTTTTCTATCTTTTTTAGCTCCGCAAGGACGGCGTTCTCGGAGCCTATCTCCGCATTTATTAACACAAAAGCTAAGGGCATCTTGAATCCTCCTAACTGTAATTCATCTTTAAATGCCTAAAAAGACTTTCTGAATTAATTGCAGACAAACACCCAAGCGCTGATTGATATGAAAGAGAGTGGGATTAAAATAATATCCAGCCAGGATATGAAAGCTCTTGAGCTCAACTCATCCTACCTCGGCGTCTCAACTCTTCAACTCATGGAGAACGCGGGAGCTGAGGTCGCTCGTTTTGTCTCGTCGCGCTTCGACCCCAAGAAGGCTAAGGTCATGATATTTGCAGGCATTGGCGGGAACGGGGGCGACGGTTTTGTTGCGGCTAGGCACTTAGCCTCAAGAGATTTCAATACCACAGTCGTTCTGATTGGAAGTCCAGATGAGATCAAGAACCCAGCAGCCAAGACAAACTGGAATGCATTATCTAGGATGACGCGATCTGTAAGGGTTCAGATATCGCCAGATTCGAAGCTAATTCCAGATCCCAAAGGGGAGGTGATCATTGATGCGCTTTTAGGTACGAGTTCTTCGGGTCCTCTCAGGACCCCCATATTGGAAGCCGTCGAGAAGATAAATCAGATGAAAAGCTTCCTAGTGGCCATTGATTGCCCTACCGGCTTGAACGCAGATTCCGGGTCCGTAGAAAACGTTGCCGTTAAAGCGGACATGACAATTACCTTTCACCGAGCTAAGTCCGGACTCATGAAGGCCAGGAAATATATAGGCGAGTTGGTTGAAGTCAGCATAGGCATCCCTCCGGAAGCGGAACTCTTCGTCGGGCCCGGCGATCTTTACCTCGCAGCCCGTAGAAGGAAGAAAACGTCCCACAAAGGAGACAATGGTAGACTTCTAGTTGTAGGCGGCAGCGAAACCTTCATTGGTGCGCCAGCCTTGGTCGCCACCGCCGCTCTTAGAACCGGCATTGACTTGGCCTATGTAGCAACCCCTGAAAAGGTAGCTCACGATATATCTTCCATGTCTCCAGACCTTATAACAATCAAGCTGGAGGGAAAGAACCTCTCCTCCAGAGCGCTATCCGCAATAGAGGCGGCGCTCTCCAAAGTGGACGCGGTCGTCATTGGGCCAGGGCTAGGTCTTGAAAGAGAGACTGTTGACGCAGTTGAGAAGATAGTCCGCATGGTCGAGGATAGGGGGGTACCTATGCTTCTAGACGCTGATGGACTCAAAGCGTTCGCCAATGTTAAGCGAAGGTTGAAAGTACCGCTGGTCTGCACCCCACATATAAAGGAGTACGAGATGCTCGCAGGAACGAGCCCACCTGACGAAATCATGTCCAAGGCTGAGCATGTCAGAAAGGAAGCAAAAAAACTTGGCGCTGTGATCTTGTTGAAGGGGCCCGTTGACATAATATCTGATGGCATTTCAGTGAGGTTCAATTTCACTGGTAACCCCGGCATGACGGTGGGAGGGACTGGTGATACGTTGTCCGGTATTGTTGGGGCCTTCCTATCGCAGGGGAATGAACCACTTAAGGCGGCGACAGCCGGAGCATTCGTCAATGGCGTTGCAGGTGACTTGGTAGCAGCTGAGAAGGGCTATCACTTGGTCGCCTCCGACATCGTTGAGAAGATACCCAAAGCAATAGAAGATGCCCTATCCTGCCTCTGATCTAGAGAAGTAAGATCTCTCTGCTTCCAGAACAGCTTCAATATTTCCGGATAGACTGTACTCCTTTAGGGGTTCCTCATTTAGGATTAGGAAATTTGGGCCCCATTTGAATTTTGAGAGTATCAGCTCAGCCTCTTTCTCATCTCCCATTACACAAAGAGCAGCCGCCCATGCCTCTACCGAGGATAGCTTGCCGATCTTTCCGTAATTTATGGGGTTTGCCGCTAGGAGGCTCGGCAAGCGCCTTTGTACTCCACGTGTTCCTGTTCTGAACGCTTCCTTGAACCTCTCCCACGAGCAATCCACGACGACCAGCCCGTGATGCAAGAACTTCCTATCCTGTGGAATTAGGACCAAACTCGAGAGCGGGTTTAGGACTATGGCGTTTGCGGGGATTTGTGAAAACCGAAAGATCTCTCGCACATAACCAAAACGGTTAAGCTTAGCCGAGCTGCACTTTTTCGGGTCATCCTGACCCATTATCAAAGCCATTAACTTAGGGCCAAATGCTTTGTTTGTCTCGCTCCTCATCTGCAGTTCATCCAATCGGAGGATATCTAAGAGGCAAGCCGGCCGTAGCCCTCCTTCTGTTTTAAGCAGGATTCAGCTAATCGGCCTACCCGGGCTCTCACATAGTCTCATCAGCCCCTATATGGCCTTTCTCCAAGGGAGGCAGACGTTTCACTCCACCTGCCATCGTCATCGACGGTTCGACCGCGTCATTTCCATTGGATGGCGGAGATATCGTTTCTGTGCAGGAGCTAGGGGTTTCCCCCTGCATCTCGCGATGCCCCTATTCTATGGGGAGGGAGGAGCTTCCTCAGACGCCTATGGCATCCGTAACCTGCTCACCGGCTTGCCCTAACAACTCTACTGGAGATCATCAATAAAAAGTTCTCCAAAGAAACAAAAAAAGGAATAACTATACTTAAAAAATTAGAACTTTGGATCAAGATTTGCCGCGCATTCTATCGGTATTGGATATCGCCCAGGTATTGAGCTTCTTTTTCGACCTGACATCTTGGGCGTTTGGTGGCGGCGGGCTGAACATCTCGACCGAAGCCTTGATGCGTACACCCCCGCTCCATCAAACCCGTCTTCTACGGGAGCCCTCGTCCTTGACCTCCGGGCTCGTTACCAAGCTCAGATTAGGTGTCAAAGAATGGCCGCCTATTTTCGGGAGGGGTTTCGAGCTTAGATGCTTTCAGCTCTTATCCCCTACGGCGTGGCTGCCCGGCAATGCTCTATCGAACAACCGGTAAACTAGAGGCCGCGCCACCCCGTTCCTCTCGTACTAGGGACAGCTTCCCCTCAAGCGACCAGCAATCCCAGCAGATAAAGTCCGACCTGTCTCACGACGGTCTAAACCCAGCTCACGTTCCCCTTTAATGGGCGAGCAGCCCTACCCTTGGCGGCTGCTGCACCGCCAGGATGGGAAGAGCCGACGACGAGGTACCAAACCGCGGGGTCGATAGGAACTCTCGCCCGCGACGAGCCTGTTATCCCCGGGGTAATTTTTCTGTCACCTCCGGCCCCCACCAAGGAGGACACGAAGGATCGCTAGGCCAGGCTTTCGCCGCTGGATCCCTTACTGTGGAGGATCCAGTCAAGCTGGCTTTTGGCCTTGCCCTCTACAGTGGGTTTCTGTCCCACCTGAGCCAACCTTTGGGCCCCCTCGATACCTTTTCAAGGGGGTGCCGCCCCAGCCAAACTGCCTACCTGCCGTTGTCCAGAAGCATACGCTAGAGTAAGAGACATAGCCACAAGAGGGCGGTGTTCCATTGTTGCCTCCCCCGACCCCCGGAGAGATCGGGATTAACGGCTCCCGCCTACACTCTGCATCCGCGGCCATATCCCAGCGACAAGCTGCAGTAAAACTCCACGGGGTCTTCTTATCCCGCTGGGATTTCCTGGACCGTTCTCCAGGTTATGTGGGTTCACCAGGTTCGAGGCGGGGACAGCGGGGCCCTAGTTGATCCATTCATGCGCGTCGGAACTTACCCGACAAGGCATTTGGCTACCTTAAGAGAGTCAGAGTTACTCCCGGCGTTTAGCGGTCCTTAGCCCGGTTGAAACCAGATTTCAGATGCCGCCACTGGCCAGGATTCAGCGACTGTACACATCCTTTCGGACTTGCAGTCACCTATGTTTTTATTAAACAGTCAGGACCCCTTTGTCACTGCGACCTATGATTCCAGCTTGCGCCAAAATCGTAGGCACCCCTTATCCCGAAGTTACGGGGCTAGATTGCCGAGTTCCCTCGCCTCAAGTCTACCTGTCACGCCTTAGGCTTCTCACCTAGGGTCACCAGTGTCGGTTCTAGGTACGATCTTAGAGGATCCATCTCGACAACTTTTTCATTGGCTCCGAGGATCAGCCAAACCGCCCATAGACGGGCGGCCATTCCTATATTCGTCTAGTTCTCGCCATTACGGCACTCCCTAGACTTAGACAGTTAGACAAGGCGATGACCTTGTTCGACCTACCTCGAAGCGTCGGCTGTCGAGCTTGCGTTGCCGCGTGTACCTCTAAGGTACTGGAATATTAACCAGTTTCCCTTTCGGCGGATACAGTTAAGTTCCACCTTAGGATCGACTTACCCCCGGCTGACGACGCATTGCCGGGGAACCCTGGCCCTTTCGGCGATCAGGATTCTCACCTGATTTTGCTGTTACTACCACCGGGATATTCAATCCCAGCCGGTCCACAGGACCTCACAGCCCTGCTTCTACCCAACTGGGACGCCCTCCTACCGGATTACAGACGTGAGTCTGTACCCTGAGGTCTCGGCAGCTGACTTAGTCCCGTCCATTTTCGGGGCCCTCGACCTCGGTGGGTGAGCTGTTACGCACTCTTTGAAGGATGGCTGCTTCTGAGCCCACCTCCCCACTGTCTTAGGCAGAGGACGCCCTTCTTGATTGACACTTAGCCAGCATTTGGGGGCCTTAACCTCAGTCTAGGTTGTTCCCTTCTCGGCACGTGGGCTTACCCCCCGTTACCCGCTTCCTCCCTTCTACGGCGCCAGCAGATTCGGAGTTTGAGAAGGAAGCGGTTCCTTTCGGAACCTTACTCCCTAATCAGTGCTCTACCCCGCTGGCTACCTCTGGGAAGACTAGGCTGCGACCTACTTCGGAGGGAACTAGCTATCACCGGACTAGATTGGTCTTTGGCCCCTAGCCCCAGGTCAGGGGAACGAATTGCACATCAGAACCCTTTCAGGCCTCCACCGAGTTTTCACCCGGCTTCACCTTGCCCAGGGCTAGATCGTCCGGTTTCTAGTAAATACTGTTGTGGCTCCAGGCCCTATTCAGACCCCGCCCCTTACCAGACGAGCTGGCTGCGGGCTGTCGGTTTCCCTTCGCCTCCGAGCTTTGAACTCTTAAACTCGCCACAACCGTAACCTCCCCGGCCCGTATTTCTAAACGGATCGCGCGACTCTGGTCCCCCTTCCTGCGTACTATCGCGTTGCCACGAATTCCTTCGGAAGGGATCCACCCTTTCAAGCCGCGCACGTCTATAACTATTTGGCTTCAGGCACTTTTTACCCCCCTCTCGGGGTACTTTTCAGCTTTCCGTCACCGTACTAGTGCGCTATCGGTCTCGGGATGTATTTAGCTTTGGAAGTTGATGCCTCCCAGCTTCTTACGCCAAAACCAAGGCATAATACTCAGGGACACAAGCCCATCTCCTACCGTCTTACGCCTACAGAGCTGTCATCTTCTATGGCAGGCTGTTCCAAGCCACTTCGGCTTCGACGGTGAGGCGGAGGCCAGGCCCTACTACACTACATCCCCTGCAAGTTTCCCTGCAGGGTTCGGTTTGAACTCTTCCCTTTTCGCTCGCCGCTACTAAGGGAATCCCAATTGGTTTCTCTTCCTCCTCCTACTAAGATGCTTCCGTTCGGAAGGTGCCCGTTCCATGAAGGAACATCACGAGTCCTTGCGGACCAATGATAGGAAGTCCCATTCGGGGATCCCAGGATCTAAGGCTGCATGCGCCTACCCTGGGCTTATCGCAGCTTGCCACGCCCTTCTTCAGCTCCCGAGCCAAGCCATTCACCAAATAGCGTTGCGTGTTCAGGTCTACTATGAAACCCAATACCTAGATGGCGTCCAATACCTATGCACGGCCTTCATCATGAGCCACAGCCCACTGAGCCCTTCACCAGCAGAGCATGAATCTCCCTGGTTGCATCTTCCTGGTTCGACGTATAACTATCGTCCTTCAGCCAGTCGAAATCTAAGGAGGTGATCCGGCCGCAGGTTCCCCTACGACCACCTTGTTACGACTTCTCCCACCTCGCCGAACTCATGTTCGACACGGCCAACAAGACCGAGCCTCACATAAACCCGACTCGGATGGAGCGACGGGCGGTGTGTGCAAGGAGCAGGGATGTATTCACCGCGCGGTGATGACGCGCGATTACTAGGGATTCCATGTTCACGAGGGCGGGTTGCAGCCCTCGATTCCAACTGAGGTAAGGTTTAGAGATTGCCTTCCCCTTTCGAGGTCGGATCTCACTGTCCTTACCATTGCAGCCCGCGTGTGGCCCAGAAGATTCGGGGCATGCTGACCTGCCGTGGCCCCCTCCTTCCTCCATCTTATCGATGGCGGTCCTCTTAGTGTGCCTAAGTTCCAATGGAACCTACTGGTAACTAAGGGTTGGGGTCTCGTTCGTTACCTGACTTGACAGGACACCTCACGGCACGAACTGGCGACGGCCATGCACCTCCTCTCAGCTTGTCTGGTAAGACCTTCGATCTGACCTTCATTCTGCTGTCACCTCTGGTAAGGTTCCCGGCGTTGACTCCAATTAAACCGCAGGCTTCACCCCTTGTGGTGCTCCCCCGCCAATTCCTTTAAGTTTCAGCCTTGCGGCCGTACTCCCCAGGCGGCAGACTTAATGACTTCTCTGCGGCACTGGAGCGGCACGTAGCCGTTCCAACACCTAGTCTGCATCGTTTACAGCTGGGACTACCCGGGTATCTAATCCGGTTTGCTCCCCCAGCTTTCGTCCCTCACCGTCGGGCGCGTGCTAGCTGGCCGCCTTCGCCACTGGTGGTCCTCCCGGGATTATAGGATTTCACCCCTACCCTGGGAATACCGCCAGCCTCTTCCGCCCCCAAGCTTGACAGTATCCTCCGCGGGCCAACGATTGGATCGTCGGATTTGACGGAAGACTTGACAAGCAAGCTACGGACGCTTTAGGCCCAATAATCGCCCCCACCACTCGAGAAGCTGGTATTACCGCGGCGGCTGACACCAGACTTACCCTCCTCTTATTCCCCCGGCTCCTTAAACCAAAGAAAAGCCGTCCTCAGCGGACGGCACTCGGGCTGACCTCGTCACGCTTTCGCGCATTGCGAAGTTTTCGCGCCTGCTGCGCCCCGTAGGGCCTGGGCCCTTATCTCAGTGCCCATCTCCGGGCTGCCACTATCATGGCCCGTACTGGTTATAGGCTTGGTGGGCCTTTTCCCCGCCAACAACCTGATCAGTCGCGGCCCCATCCTTGAGCGATGTCAGGAAGCATGGTCCTAACACCTTTTAGACGGAAGACCATTCCAGGCGCTTTCATCTATCGCGGATTATCCCCAGGTTTCCGGGGTTATCCTCGTCTCAAGGGCAGGTTAGCCACGTGTTACTGAGCCGTATGCTGCGTCTCTACTATGGCCAAGAAACGCTCAACTCGCATGGCTTAGTCTCAACCCGATAGCAGTGGGGTCCGGCAGGATCAACCGGAATTGTCTAGGAGACGACCAAATTGTTCAACTGGCTGAAGATTGACGGGCTAAACGTCGAACCAACATCGGACCCAAATGTTCTTGACGGTTATTTGGGTCTTCATTACTTTCCCCGCACCTGGAGATCGACTTTGTCATCCTTACGGGCGAACCGCCCTCAGCGTCCAAGTCGATGCCGCCACTGTAATTAGTTGCGGGGCGTCTGCTCAACTCAATAGCAGAACATTTAACTCTTTTGTTCTTGGTCAGAGATAAACCTTCCTTTTGACTCATCATACGGGCAAGCCGATGACAAACGTACCTCCACCAATGGGCTTTACCCCAATAATTGACTGCTCTCATGAGAAGAATCTCCTCCCTCGGAAGCAACGATTATATGAAAGCCAGCAAGGTTAATCTGATATCCTGCATAAAGAGGAGATTTCCATGCGTGAGGATGTCGAAAAAGTCCTGAATGAATACGTTCGACCGAGATTAGCTGCTGACGGCGGAGACGTCGAGCTCATAGATGTCGACGAGAAGAAGGGAGTGGTGAGAGTCAGACTCATGGGTAGCTGTGCGAGTTGCCCAATGTCAGGCTTGACTTTCCTGAGTCTCGTAGAAGCAACTTTGAAGAAACGCGTCCCCGGAGTAAAGATCGTGGAGCCGTTGATGTAAGAATTCCATTTTCCGCGATTGCTCCATGAACACAATCTGTTCCACACGTCTAGATCGCCTGTCAGCGAATCTTTGAAGGAGTTGGAGGGATGCCATACTATGTCTACATGCTTCTATGCGAAGGTGATACCTTCTATACCGGCTACACAAAGAACCCAGAGTCCCGTATGGGGTTTCACAAGAGGGGAAAAGGAGCCAAATACACTCATCTGCACAGGCCGAAAAGGTTAGTCTATATTGAAGGACACGATTTGCAGTGTGAAGCGATGCGGCGAGAAAGACAGATCAAAAAGCTGACTCACAGTCAGAAACTCAAGCTGGTCAACAGTTCTGCCTTTAAACCTACAAAGAATTTTCTGAACCTATTTTGAAATCTGGTGGACCGGCGGGGATTTGAACCCCGGACCTCCGCCTCTTTCTGTACTAACATGCGAAGGCGTCGTTTGCATGATCCTGAATGGTACCTTCATACCAGGCTGAACTACCGGCCCTGACGAATAGAATTCTTAAGAGGTTGTTTTTAATGTTTGCATAACAATGCTGGTTTCGGAATCGCTTGTCCGGGATGCTCAAGAAATCCTTTAATAAATGTTGGCTGATCTAGTGCAATTGGTTGCATGGGCCGGTAGCTCAGCATGGTTTCCACAACATGGCCATAGAGAGCGTTCGACTTGGCCCTCATGGGGCTGGGGACGAAGCTGATATGATCAATGCTCAGGAACCGAAAGGTCGCGGGTTCAAATCCCATCCGGCCCACCACACTCACATCAGCATGCTGTACAGTCTTACTCTTTCCGACGAACCAGAATGTATATCAAAGGACTTCGCCTCCCTCCTTCAATTGAAGCCCCCACCTAATTCTCGGAGGCCATCGCATTAGAGCCTCTAAAAGTGATCTTCGTTGGGACTGGCGGAGGTAGGTTCGTTACAAGTACGCAGGAGAGGCACACTGGAGGGATAAGAATGATTCACGGCGATGACCAAATCCATGTGGATCCAGGCCCGGGGGCTCTAGTCCATTCCTTAAACCTGCACTTGAGCCAACTGACCTTAGGTGCTGTTCTAGTCTCTCATTGCCATCTCGATCATTACGGCGATGCTGAGGTCATGATAGAGGCAATGACACGGGGCGGCACGAGAAAACAGGGCGTCCTCATTGCGCCGCGAAGCGTCCTGCAAGGGAACGGAAATTATGGAGCTGCTATCTCAAACTATCATAAAAGTATCGTCGAAGCGACCTATGAAGCAAAACCTGGAGAGATCTTTAAGATGAGAGGAATGACGATAAAGCCGACCAGGGCATCTCACGGGGACCCTGACACCGTCGGATTCCGATTCGACTTCCCCGGAATCGGCGAAATCGGCTACACGTCTGACACTGAGTATTTCAATGGCATATCAGACTACTACAAGGGAGTAAAACTTCTCATACTCTGCGTGCTGAGACCTAGAGGTCTTCCTTGGAAGGGCCACATATCGACAGACGAAGCAACCAAGATCGTGGAAGAAGTCAAGCCAGAAGCCGCAGTGATAACGCATTTTGGGATGCGCATGATCTTTGCAAATCCCTCAAAGGAAGCGTGTTTCGTCGAAAAGAAGACGGGCATAAAGACCTTCGCGGCAGCTGACAGCATGGAGATCCAGGTTGCAAAAGGAATTAACGTTAAAAAGCCAGGCTTGTCTAAGTCCATAGACACGTTCAAACGTTAGATTGATTGATCACCCCAGGAAGCACCAGAATGTCGCTTGCAAACCGGTATAACGCCTCAGAGACCGAGAAAAGATGGCAGCAGAAGTGGATAGAGACAGGCACATATGCATTCGATAGAAGCGACATGAAGCGCCCAATCTACACTATAGACACACCTCCACCATACCCCTCAGGTGACTTCCACATGGGCAACGTCCTAAACTGGACCTACTTCGACATAGTCGCCCGGTACAAAAGGATGAAGGGCTACAACGTTCATTTTCCTCAGGGATGGGACTGCCACGGTCTCCCGACCGAGGTTCAAGTAGAGAAGAAGTATGGAATAAAAAAGTCCGACATACCCCCGGGTAAGTTCAGGAGCCTTTGCGAAGAACAAGTTGACCAATTCATCAAACTGATGAAGGAGGCTATCATATCCCTAGGCTGCTCGGTGGACTGGTCCACAGAATACAAAACCATGGACCCGGACTACTGGGGAAGGACTCAGCTATCTTTCATTCTGCTCTACGATAAGGGGCTTATATATCAGGGAAAACACCCCGTTCTATGGTGCCCACGTTGCGAAACGGCAATAGCTGATGCTGAGGTTGAGCACGAGACAAGACACGGAAAGATCTACTCGATCAAATTTCAGCTCCAAGACGGCGAATACCTCATCATCGCGACGACCCGCCCTGAGTTACTGCCCTCATGTGTAGCCGTCGCCGTCAACCCTAAGGACGAGCGTTACAAGGGCTATGGCGGCAGAGAGATTCGCGTGCCAATTTTCGACAGGAAAGTCAAGATCTTTGAGGATGAAGGTGTTGACCCGAAGTTTGGCACAGGCGTTATGATGATCTGCACCTACGGCGATAAAGCGGACGTCCAATTTGCCGCTAAGTATGGGCTTCAGCCAATCATATCCCTAGACGAGCAAGGGAGAATGACGGATGCAGCTGGCAAATATCGGGGGCTCGCAATGGCTGAATTCAGGAAGGCTATCAAAGAGGACGTCAGAGACGCCGGGCTCCTCGAGAAGGAACAGGATCTCGACCACGAGGTTGGACTGTGTTGGAGATGCAACTCCCCCGTAGAAATATTGGAAAAGAATCAATGGTTCATGGCCGTCAGGGGCCTCACAGAGCAAGTAGTCAAGTCAACTGAAGAGGTACACTGGACACCAAACCATATGAAGTGGCGCCTACTGAACTGGGCGACATCCCTCGACTGGGACTGGGTAATATCGAGGCAGCGGATCTTCGCTACCCCAATACCTGTATGGTACTGCTCCAAGTGCGGGGAGTCTATCATAGCCAAAGCCGATTGGCTACCCATAGACCCAAAAATTGAGCAGCCCAAGATCAATAAATGCCCGAAGTGCGGTAGTAGGAGCTTCCAAGCGGAGCAGGATGTGATGGACACATGGATGGACTCGTCTATAACGTGTGCAGTCCACGCTGGATGGCCTATAAAGGAGGACTGGAAAAGACTATTCCCAGCGAGCCTTCACCCATCCGGTACCGACATCATAAGGACTTGGGCCTACTATCTTATGGTAAGGCATCTGGCGCTCTTCAACGAAAAGCCCTACAAGGCATGCCTGATTAATGGGATGGTTTTAGGTCAAGACGGTACTAAGATGAGCAAATCGAAGAAGAACTACGTTACCGCTCCGGAAGTCCTCCAGAAATTCGGCTCTGACGCCGTACGCCAATGGGCTGCTGGTGGAGGCTCGACTGGCTCCGACATACCGTTCAGGTGGGCCGATGTTGAGTACGGTCAGAAATTCTTGACGAAGCTGTGGAACGCCTCACGTTTCTCGATCCTGCAGCTCACTGACTTCCAAGAGACCGGAACACCGCCTGCGTTGGAGGTTTTGGACCGCTGGATCCTAAGCAAGCTGGAACTGGCGACCAGAAACGCCTCCGACGCCCTGGAAAAGTTCCAGTTCAACAACGCCTTGGAGGAAATAAGACATTTCACTTGGCACGTCTTCTGTGACCAATATCTAGAGGCATCAAAGCACCGCCTCTACAACCCTGACCTGTACAGGAAGGAATCCCGAACTGCTTCCCAATACACGATATTCAAGACCATGAACAAGGTGATCCGACTGCTAGCACCAATATGCCCCCACATCACTGAAGAGATTCACCAATTCATCTGCACGGGGAAAAGGAAGGAACCCAGCGTCCACAGGCTATCGTGGCCCGACTACGATGAGAAACAGGTGGACGAATCGTCTCTGAAGAAGGGTGACCTAGCGATAGCGGTGATATCCGAGATCCGAAGGCTGAAGGCCGAGCGGAATATTCCTTTGAACAAACTGCTGGAAGACGTCTCCGTATCTTCAAAGAACCTCGAGGCCTTGGAGACGCTAAAGGAGCTTGAAAACGACATAAAGGGTACCTGTAAGATAGAATACATAAAATTCGACTCGCACGAGACCTTAGAGAGAGCAGTTGAAGGGTTCTCGGAGATTACAGTTTCTATAGGCTCGGCTAAGTCTGCGACTGTTTAAACCTGAGGATGGCAGCGATACCGCCGAAGGAGTCCCGCAACATCTCGCCCTCCGCGGTCTCCTTCGTAATTATCTCTATGTCTGTTCCAGCCTGTTCCGCCATGTCAGCGAAGTCATCCACGAGGTCTTTCGTCTCGTCTATAACCATGTTCTTATTATTGCACTTGGGGCATGGCGTATTCTTTATCTCGTCTTCTGCATCGTGAAGGTCGGCAGTGCTCACTGTTCTTTCCTCTCGGTGGTCGCAACTCTGGCACTTGACGTAAAGTCGGGTCTTCTTCAACTCCGCCGAGAGTAATAACATCTGGGCGATTCCGCCCTTAAGGCTCCTCCGAACCTCTTCTTCCCCATAGGTTGCCAGACCTGTCCCGTGTCCTAACTCGTAAAGGAACTTCTGTACCGCCTGCTTCTCCTCCCGGTATCGAACGGCGAGTAGAGTCCCGGGGGACTTCTCGACGACCTCTTCGACGCCCTGCTCCTCGACGTAGGCCGTGTCCACTATTGAGAGCACCTTCCCCCTCAGGGTGTACTGCATATGGTCGCCATCGACAAAATCGTATTTAGTGGGGCCTGGTCCTCCAACGAGGATGCCTTTGAGGTTCGGCACCTGCAAGAAGATCTCTGAGGCGTATATGCCCACCCTATTAAAAAATGAGTTCAGCTCCGCCTCCCTTAAACGCTCGAAACGTCGCGCTGACTGTCCACCCGCCCTGTGCTTGCCAGAGACACCGGACGTTATTTCGCGCACTATTTCCAAGTTTCCCCCCTTAAGGAGGGCGAAAATTGCGCCGCTGGCATCCATGACAAGAATGCCATATACTTCCTTTACTTTGACCATTTCTCTGATGGGATCTAGAAGAAACTTGCTGTCGCATCTGTAGGTGTAAATTCGTATCGGATCAGGAGGGACTATGACGTAGAGTTCGATGCGTTCGCTGCCTGGTCCGTTTTGGGGTAACGCCCCACAAAAGATGACGAGGCCTGTATCGGGGGGTGTCTTGAATAGTTTGAGTCTCTGCATGGTGCGAGTTATAGCGTCCTGAACGTGCTTTCTGGTAGTTGCGGACTTTATGTTGCTCGCGGTGGTATATTCTTGGCGAAGCTGACTGATCACATCATAAATCTGTTTCCCCGGGGTCACGTAGAGCGATATTAACTCAGTCCCACGGCCCTCCTTTGATGCGAGGACCCCTAATGCGCGTTTCAACCTGAACTGGGATAGAGAACTCTTATCTGGCACTCCGTGCACCACAATCAGAAGACGTAAACGAAGTTAAGCCTTGAATCGCGAATTATATAAGTTCTTTCAGATAATATCCTTAGGATGATAGATATGCGTGTTGCGATAAAACTCGGTGGACACCTGTTTCCCTTTGACATGGACGTTACAAGAATCTCTTCCTACACCGACGTGCTCCTACGGTTGAAGTCCGAAGGTCACCAGATTCTAGTTGTAGCGGGAGGCGGAGAGGTATCGAGGAAGTACATTTCAACGGCCAGACGACTAGGTGCCACTGAAGCCTTCTGCGACGAACTTGGAATCGCGGTCTCGCGGCTGAACGCGTCGCTCCTGATGGCGAAGCTTGGGGAGAACGCCTATCCGAAATCACCGTCAAATCAGGATGAATTGAGGGTGGCTCTTGAAGGCGACAAGATCACGGTACTCGGCGGTCTCCAACCGGGCCAATCGACCAACGCCGTGGCCGCGATTGCAGCCGACGAGATGCGAGCCGACCTCCTCGTGAATGCAACCAACGTGGAGGGGGTGTACACTTCAGACCCTAAGAAAGACCCGAAGGCCAAGCTCCTGACCGAGATCGATTCCTCTAGACTCATAGAGATTCTATTCAACAAGGGGTTTGAAGCAGGGGGTTACGAGCTTTTCGACATGGTGGCCGCCAAGATAGTCGAGCGATCCAAGATACCAACGGTGATAATTGACGGCAGGAAGCCCGAAAACATAGCGCGAGTTGTCCACGGGGAAATCATGGGGACCCGTCTGCGGTACAAGTAGGTGAATAGAAATGCCTTCAAGAGAATCGAAGTTCCCACCCCACAAGCATTGCCCGGTTTGCGCCAAAGCCATGGCTGAGAACCTAAGTCTCTGCTCAGATAAATGCAACCAATCTTATACTAACAGGATGAAGCGCCAGAAGAAGTTTAATCGGCTATACTACATTAGCTTTGGTGCCATCTTCGTCATCATGATCGCGGTCCTTCTCCTCGGTGGGCTCTGACGCTGTGAGCTTCTGATAAAACTCAGTCAAGAGCTTGGTCTTTGAGGATTCCGTATCCAGCGCGAAGACTTTCATCTGCTTTCCTATCATCTCGAACTTCACCATTCCCGTAAAGATGAAGGGGTTCACGACCCGGGCCACGGTGCTGGGCGAGCATGACAGGAAACGAGCGAGGCTAGCCTGATTGAAGATCTTGCCCGGGTTGTCCAACATGTACTGGATGAGACGAGTCTGCTGTTTACTGCCAAAAAGGTCCATTAAATTTGTCAAAACCACACCTTACTCCAACATTGGTTGGAAATCGATCTAAATAGTCACCGTTGTGCAATATGACAACAAGTCTTATAAATTGAAAAAAAGTTCTTGAATCTAAATATTTCCTTCATAAATGCTCAGTTTTCTGAGGGAAAATGATGGATTATGCAAAGGTAAACATTGACAAGCCACTAATCCAGCGGCTCATGTACCCACGACACACAGTGCTCGTGACGTGCGGAGGAAAGGACAAGAGGAACATAATAGCCGTAGGCTGGTCGATGCCTGTCTCGATCAACCCACCAATGGTCGCCATAGGCATTCACCCCAGAAGGTATTCCTACGCGCTCATAAGAGAAATGAAGGAATTCGTGGTGAACGTCCCGATCGTTGAACTCAAAGACGTCACCCTCCTCTGTGGCAAGACGAGTGGGCGGGAACACGACAAGTTCGCTGAGACAAAACTCACTCCTACGCCAGGGATGACTGTGGCCTCGTCAGCCATAAAGGAATGCGTTGCCAGCCTAGAATGCAAATTGGCTAGCGAGATCGTAGCAGGTGACCACACGCTGTTCATAGGGGAGGTCACCGCCGCATACTGCACGGATGGATCATACGACAGAAAATATGCGTTGGGGCTCCTGCCCTTGCTCTACCATGTGGGTGGAAACGAGTTTGTCACCTGCAACCGACAGGTGGTCTGATCATCTTCTGAAAATCCGCTTGACCTTTTCTATTGATTCTCCAACCACTTCGATATCTTCAATGTTTCCTAAGCCTCTTTCGCTAGCCCTCGCTATATGATATATCTTGCTCGGCTCGAAGCCCATGATCTTGGCGGCGACGGCGTCGGTAGCCACTGGGTCCATGCCGGCTATGACCAAGTCCATCTTGACAGGATCCCCATTAACTGGGCCTCTGCCCTCCATGGCTACGAACCCATCTATTAACGTGAAAGCAGGCTTGACCACTGAGTTGATATCAACGATGACCTTCTCGATGCCCTTGAAGTGGTACTTTCCCTTGAACTTGTCCGGGATGAGGCCGAACATGTTCTTCATCCCCAAAGTGACCTGTGTCTCGGCGTGTGTCTTCAGTTTCGCAGCACTAATGATGTTGCTCTCCATGACGATCTTTGGGAACTCTATCTCAGATAGGGCGTCGTAGCCTGAGACTCCGACGCTCACCCTATCCCTCTCTCGGCGAAGGTTGATGAACGGCACGTCGTACTCCTTGCAGACATCTATCATGCCAGTGGCTTCAAAGGCTTTGTCCGCGTTGGTCAGAGTGGCATCCGACTCGACGATCGCCACCTTTGTGAGTGGCTTCAAGATTCGTATGAGGGCCTCCACCAGCATCGGATCCGTCGTCGCCCCTGTATCCCAGGTCTTGCGAGTTATGAAGTTAACCTTGATGAGAACTGGTCTGTCGACCAGATGCTTCAGGCCGCCCGCTAGGTTCACCGCCCTTTCAACGGTATCAAAGCTTCTCTCTCCTTTGACAACAGCTACTATCGGCATATCAAGGCACAGCTGTCTCTAGGTTGCATAACTGTGTTATAAACTGCACTATGTCCACCGAAAGCCGAAGAACAGAGAAAAGCGCAATTACCACGATATTCTTGATCTTCAATGGGTCGTTACATGGCTTGTGACATATGGATCTTGTAGCCTGTCTTCTCTATCACTCTGGCAATGTGCATGGTGTCTGTCTGTTCCGGATCGTAGTCAACGAAGATCTTGTTTAACATGATCGACACCTCAACCTTCTTTACGCCGCTCAACTCCATCAGGGCACGCTTTATCCCCGGAGCGCAGGTCACGCAGTCCAGGCCTGGAACGGTGATCACTATCCTTACTTCCTTTGTCATATTCACTTCCACCTCAGAGCATTGATGGTTTGAACCTACCTAGGAGCAGGGAGTTTGTGACAACCGTCACGGAACTGAAGGCCATAGCACCCGCCGCCAACATCGGCAGCACATTATATACCGAGGGCCCAAATATGGGCACAAGGGCTCCAGCCGCTATAGGGATCAGCCCAATGTTGTATATGAAGGCCCAAAAGAGGTTCTGCCTTATTTTAGCAACCGTCTTTTTGCTGAGTTCTATGGCCGTTACTACGTCTCGTAAATCCTCCTTGATCAACACGATTCCCCCTGTCTCCTTCGCTACATCAGTACCGCTCCCGATGGCTATGCCGACATCTGCCCTCGCCAGAGCCGGCGCGTCGTTGATCCCATCCCCGACCATGGCCACCTTCTCGCCGCCGGATTGTAGCTTCTCTATGGTCCGCTCCTTCTGCCCCGGCAACACCTCCGCTATCACTCTGTCTATCCCTAGGCGCCTTCCTATGGCATTGGCCGTCCTCTCGTTGTCCCCCGTCAGCATGACCACCCTAATTCCCATCTGCCTCAGTCTTGCGACCGCATCCAAGGCGTGCTCTTTGATCGTGTCTGCGACGGCCACAAGCCCTACCAGGTGGCTCCCTTTGGCCAACACCATCACGGTCTTTCCGTCCTCCTCAAGCGCCTTGAGGTGCTCCTCAAGGGGGCTGGTATCGACGGAATAGTCGGCCATCATCTTCCTGTTGCCAAAGAACAATCGGTCTTTCCCTAACTGGGCGGTGACTCCCTTGCCCGGGACCGCCTGAAACTCCTTCGGCTCCGGCGCTTGAATTCCCTTTGCTTGGGCTGCACCGTTGATGGCCTCGGCAAGTGGGTGTTCAGAGCCCTTCTCCAGGGTCGCTGCCATTGAGAGTACCTCCTCTTCCGTGTAGTCATCGAGCGCCACGATGTCCGTGACCGAGGGCTGCCCCTTTGTTAGGGTGCCTGTCTTATCGAAGACGATGGTCTTCACCCTGTGGGCGGTTTCAAGATATTCCCCGCTCTTGATCAAGACTCCGTTCTGGGCGCCTTTTCCAGTCCCCACTAGGAGCGCCGCGGGGGTCGCTATCCCGAGGGCGCACGGGCACGCAATGACAACCACTGAGATGAAGGCCAGTACTGAGAAGTTAAGGCCGATGTTGCCGACGAAGTACCAGAGCAAGGCAGATGCGGTCGCTATCGCCACGATGACCGGGACGAAGACTGAGGCGATCCTGTCAGCCAACCGCTGTATCGGTGCCTTGCCTATTTGCGCCTCCTCGACCAGCTTGACTATTTGGGAAAGGATGGTATCCTGACCGACTTTGGTCGCTCTGACTCTGAGCATTCCAGTCTTATTGATGGTCGCCCCGATCACCTCGCTCCCGGGGTTCTTTTCGACCGGGATGCTTTCGCCAGTCACCATGGACTCGTCCACGGATGAGCCGCCGCCGATCACCACACCGTCCATGGGCACGCGCTCGCCGGGTCGTATGATCACCACCTCGTCCACGTCGACCTGCTCCACCGGGACCTCAACTTCCTGTCCCTCCCTAATCACGTGGGCCATGGTTGGCTGAAGGTCCATGAGCTTCCTTACCGCTTCAGATGCCCTTCCCTTCGCCGTGTGCTCGAGGAGTTTGCCTAACAGGATCAGCGTTATGATTATCGCGCCGGTCTCGAAGTAGGCTTCTCTGGTGGGGAACACAGACGGAAAGAACGTTATGATCATGCTGTACAGCCAAGCGGTCGTTGTCCCAAGCGCTATTAGCACGTCCATGTTTGCCATCCTGTTCCTTATAGAGTCGTAAGTACCCCTGTAGAAGCGCCATCCGACGCCGAACTGGATCGGTGTTGCCAGTGTCAGGAGGACATAATTCCTCACGTCTATGGGCAGGATGTTGACAAAGGTGAAGAGTGCCGTCGGAATGGTGAGCGCAAGCCCTACCGCGAATTGGATCTTTAGCTTCCTGAACTCAATCTCGGGCGCAGTGAACTCCTTCAGACATGCTTCTGAGCAGAAGTAGTACGTGGTACCCCTGACGACTGCCTTGAGCTGGGCGGTCTTCTCGTCCACGTACATGCCACAGACTGGATCCTTAGCCATAGTTCACGATCCCTCGAACGACTATCTGAATACAACCGATTTGCACTAGCTCATTATTTAGTGTCGTGGTGAAGCCACGAGGAGCTCAGGGGCAAGGAGATTTTTTGATCTTGAGATTGCATATGATTCTTGTCCGGTACAATCACCTTAGAACCCTTTAATAGAACTTTTGAGCTTCTTATACGAAGGGAAACCTCGAACAGATGACCTCAAGGGACAGCACCAGACTTCTCAGATCATTCGTTTCCATGCTGAAATCGAGATTCGTGACCCACAAGCCCTTCTTCTTGGCACACGCCATAACCTACGGATGCAACTCCATGTGCAAGACCTGCTCCTTCTGGCAGACATCTCACATGATGAGAGACGATCTGTCTACCGAGGGCGTGTATCGGCTCCTCGAGGAGGCCTATGACTCCGGCATGCGCGCCTACTACCTCTTCGGCGGGGAGCCCATGATCCGGAGAGACATCGAGGACGTCGTCAAGCACGCCAAGAACCTCGGCTACATGACCGTTATGAACACAAACGGTTCGCTCGTCGAAAGCAAACGCGACTCTCTGTGGAAGGATCTAGACTTCACGTTCGTCTCCCTCGACTACTTCAATGAGTACCACGACTTCATCAGGGGAAGGCGTGGCGCCTTCCGGGAGGTCATCAAAGGGATAGAGAGGATAAGGGCGATTGGAAACACCCGTGTCACGCTGGTCACCACCATCAGCAGGCTGAACTTAGACGCCATCGAGCCCATGGCAAAGCTCGCACGGGATTTGGGGGTAGGCATCTCCTACAACGCCGTGGAGGTGGCGAACCAGTTGTACGACTCCTTCGGGCTCACGTTCCAGCAGAGCTACGATGAGGGCAGCAAATCCTCCTTGGTGGAGGACTACGGCCTGAGCAGGGAGCAACTCCAAGCCTTCTATCATACTATTCTTAGGCTGAAGAAAGAGGGCTACCCATTGATGGAGACGGAGTACGTGCTGAGGCACTACGCCGAAGTAAAGCCTTTCACGTGCCACTTCCCAAAGATCTTCGTTTACGTCTCGCCCAACAACAAGATCTACAGCTGCACCTGCGACCACACCTACGACCTTAACAGCGGCTCCTTCAGGGAATACTTCTCTAGCCCCGTCTACAAGGAACACGTCAAGAGGGCCGAGGGCTGCAACCTATGCGTCCGAACCTGCGTCAGGATGTACTCATACGCTTACACTCTCAAGCCTCTCAACCTTGTAGACCTGCGCAAGGACATTGGGCTCCTGATTAACCAAAGATAACTTGGGGGTTTGGCGGCATCCTGCGCAGTGATGATGCACCCGCGGTCGCCGTCACATGTTTCGAATTTCTTGCCAGCGTTAGTTGGTCATTGAAGTTTGCGAAATTGAGTTTAGCTTTAGAAAGATGGTGCGGGGAGTGGGACTTGAACCCACGAAGGCCTGCGCCACAGGGTTTCTTAGCCACCTTAGTTGGCACCTAAGCCCTGCTCCTTAGACCAAACTCGGATATCCCCGCCTAGGAATATCTCGCTTCAATTCTGCTCTTCGCAGAGATATGTGAATTGACTAATTAATCCTCTTCCCTTATGTACGTTAAGGTTCACCCAGTCAGAGGTGACATTAAGCCCTAACCTCGAAAGGGTCTGTCTGATACAGACTTCTCAGACTGATAAATCTCAGAGGTTGGGATGGCTTTGAATCCTCGCTGATCGATGCATCATAGCCCTGGGAAACTGCCCCCGGTATGACCAAACTGAACAGTGATATGTCTGCTGAGATGAAGCTGAAGAAGCTCAGCATAGTATGAAGAATATGATGATCACTATGTATGGTTGTCTCCATAACAACTATCTTAAACCTGGTCCTTAACAATAGGCATTTGTCGGTCGCTTGGCGATCCTACAGTCACCGAGCCCCATTCAGCTGTGTGTACAAAAATATGCTGTTGAAACGGATCCTTGCAGCTTCACTGGTAATAGGCCTAATCTTGGTCGTTGGCAGTCTCGGCATGGCGGAGGCACAGTCACAATTCTCCTTAGGCCTCCAAGGTCTCGCATGGGGTCATTCAACCATAAGCGTCCTAATTGTCCCCCAAGAAGGCATGTCTTGGTGGCAGCCTTCCTACCTGAACGCCACGCTCCACGCTGTTGACGAATGGAATAACGCGATCTACTATTTCGCGATGAACTACTCCGGGTTCAGCTACCTGTCAAGACTGCGGTTGATCCCCACCGTAGCGGAGTCAACAGCGTCAGGCTACGACGTCTACATTACGTGGGTGAAAGTGTTCCAGAACCCCACCTCCGACGAGATCGGCTCCTCCCAGGCGGTGTACGAGCCGCCTGGCACTATGACAAACAATACAATCATCTTGGCCTCAGAGAACGCACACGGTCGAGTGCTGAACGAATACGATATGCAGAGCATCGCCCTCCATGAGGTAGGTCACAGCCTGGGCCTCAGCCACAGCAGTTACTCCGCGGACATAATGTACCCGAGCTATACCCCTAAAACGACAGTTCAAGCCCTTTCAACACTCGATCTGTACGCGGTCTCAACCATTATGGCCTGGATGGCCAGTTCAGTTTACGACCCTCTCAGAAGTCCTCCCCAGATTCCCTCAGTTGCACTGCCCGAGAACATTACATACCAATTTCTGCCAGTAAGTTATGGGGACCTTCCGTCCCTTCCTCCGCCGTCTGAGAATTCGCTTGACCCGATCCTCCAACTCCTCGCGAGCCCCGAGTCCTTATTCACCATACTTGCAGTGGTAATCGTAGTGACTTTAGTGGACATATCCCTAAGAAGGCGAAGGAAATACCCTCAATCCAATGAGGAGTACTCGCAATACGGTCCTGTGCCGTCGAATCTAAGCGTTGCTCAGATTCTGGTTCAACGTGCAATTATGGAAACTCGGATGGTGCTCCGGCCGGGATTCGAACCCGGGTTTCCGGCTCGATTGGCCTCCCACCTCTGACGGGGTGAGAAAAGGCCGGAATACTTGACCGGACTATACTACCGGAGCTTCATATACGAATAAATTCGGTAGTTCTAAAGGCTTTTGTTGACGTATCCTTTCCGGATTTTGAACTCTCCGTCTTTTATAGCACTGATTATGGCGAACGGGTCGAGTGCGAATGAGATTCAGAGGCTGGCAATGGGCATTACGGCTACCTTTTTTAGCGACAAACTGATTCCTTAATAGGAAAAGGAATAGCACATGCCAAAGGACTCCGTACTTGTTCTGGACTTTGGTGGACAGTATTCCCACCTGATCACCAGAAGGATGAGGCAACTCAAAGTCTACTCGGAACTGATCCCCTTCGACACGCCCTTGGTGAAGATAAGATCAATCGTCCCGAAGGGAATAATTCTTTCGGGCGGCCCGGCCAGCGTCTACGACAAAGGCGCACCCATGCCAGACGCCGGCATCTTTGCGCTTGGAATCCCGGTATTGGGGATATGCTACGGCCTCCAGCTCATCGCCAAGGTTCTGGGCGGCGTCGTCGCGAAGGCGTCGAAGAGGGAATACGGTAAGACCGTCGTGGAATTGGATAATTCCTCCCTTCTCTTTGAGGGACTGTTGAAGAAGACCGTGTGCTGGATGAGCCACAGCGATCACATTACGCACCTGCCGCTGGGCTTCAGGAGCGTCGCCCACACCGGGAACTCGGAGAACGCCGCCATCGAGAACTCGAAGAGAGCGCTATACGGTCTTCAGTTCCACCCCGAGGTCACCCATACGCCGAAGGGAATGACAATACTCGAAAACTTTGCTCTCAAGATCTGCGGCTGCACGCCATCGTGGACGATGATGTCCTTCGTAGACCAGGCTGTGCACGAAATAAGGGCGAAGGTGAAGGGAGAGAAGGTGGTCTGCGCCCTCAGCGGAGGCGTGGACTCGACGGTCACAGCCCTCTTGGTCGACCGTGCCATAGGCAGGAACCTGACGTGCGTCTTTGTCGACCACGGCCTTCTCAGGAAGAGTGAGGCCACCAAGGTGTTGAGAATACTTCGAGATAGCTTCAAGCTCAAACTAATCCAGGTGGACGCCTCTGACCGCTTCTTGCGAAGATTGAAGGGCGTCGCAGACCCCGAGGAAAAACGCAGGGTAATAGGCGAAGAGTTCATCAAGGTCTTCTCCGAGGAAACGAAGAAGCTTGGGGCCTTCAAGTGGCTGGCACAGGGGACACTCTATCCAGATGTTATAGAGAGCGCGGCAACCGCGGGCAAGGCCTCAAGGATCAAGACGCACCACAACGTTGCAGGTCTGCCGTCGTGGATGAAATTCCAGCTCCTAGAACCCTTGCGGTTCCTCTACAAGGACGAAGTCAGGGAAGTTGCTGCAATCATAGGCTTGCCGGGAGAGATAGTGAACCGGCATCCCTTCCCAGGCCCCGGGTTGGCTGTACGGATATTAGGAGAAATAACCTCAGATAAGCTGTACATCTGCAGAGAGGCCAGCGCCATAGTGGAGGAGGAATTGAGGAAGATCAAGATCTATGGCAAGGCGTGGCAAGCCTTCGCAATGGTGGGCGACGACAAAGCTGTTGGTGTTATGGGGGACGAAAGATGCTCGGGCCACATTGTCACAGTTAGGGTTGTGGAGTCAACGGATGGCATGACCGCCGACTGGATGCGACTCCCTCCGCAACTGCTCGAAAGGATAAGCACCCGCATAACGAATGAGATTCGGGGGGTCACATGGGTGACATACGCCATAACCTCGAAGCCGCCGTCAACCATCGAACCATGTTAGAATTGGTATGACAGCTTGAGCGACTTAGATCCACGAATAGACAAGTGAACTGGGGCACCAATGGCTCGAAGTCAACCAGCTTCGGTGAAATGAACCCTTTGCCCGGCACCTCGTGGACCTGTATCACCTCTGGCGTATCTCTGTACTTGGAACCATCATCATCGCTGCCCACCTCCTGAATGAGGCCCTTTGCTTTCAGCTGGTCCTTGACGGGCTTGTTGACCTTCGCAGTTATCGACGCCATCATCGCTTCGGGGTCGAAGCCGAGCCTGGCTAGCCTGTCGTCTATGGGGTTCTTCAGATCCTTCTTTTGCTCAGCCTCGCTAGCCTGGCTCGATTTTAGCTCCTTTTTGCTCATTTTGCTAGCCTGGCTCGTTTGCTCACTCTCTTTGCTCGTTTCGTTCACTTCCTTCAACCCTTCTGAGCCCTCTACACCCCCTGTGGGGCTACTAGTAGCGCTAGGGGTGTTTTGGGAGTCACTAGGGGTGCTGAGACCTGGCGGAGGCGGCGGCAAATTTAGCTCAGCCTGGCTCAGCCCCGCGAGCTATTTGAGCCTGGCTCAGCAATTTTTTCATTCGCTCCTCAGCATAATGGGTGGGCAGATGCCCGGCTCGAGCATGTTCGCTCTTGAAAGTCAGTTTGCAGCCGGGCCAGGAGCATGGAAAGGCCCCTTCGCTTTGTTTGCTTCGTTTGCTTGCTTGGTTTGCTTGGTCGTTTGCTTTGCTTGCTCACGCCTTAGCTAGCCCCCTCAGCTGAAGGTCCTAGTCACCTTAGCGATTGACCCGGCATTTTTACTGGTCCTCCTCGGAACACGCTACCCAGCTGCCACTAACCCGCTCTAGCTTGGCACGAACTTATCTTATTCCCTAAACCAATGAACATGCGTTTGCATAACTGGTCAGCTGCGCGTGCATGCTAGTACTGAGATGCAGAAAAAAATGATCGAGATATACTAATGTCTTGCTGCTCCCTGTCAGCGAAAGTGGTGGGCCCGGGGCGACTTGAACACCCGGCCAACAGGTCTCTCATTACGTTCGATTATGAGCCTGTCGCTCTAACCTAGCTGAGCTACGGGCCCGCCGAGACAAAGAATAGCTCTTTCCGATCTTGATTTAAACGTTTTCCATGAGCCTTCTCAAAACTTAAATAGAGCATCAAATCTCCAAAAAGTAGCGCCGCCGAAGAGGCCCCTGGGCCGCCGTACGCAATCATGGACGAAAGCTCAGTCGGTAGAGCAGCGGACCCTTCAAAATGATGCAAGGGGCTGAAGCTGTTAATCCTCTTAAAACGGGAACGGAAACCCGTTGGTCGAAGGTTCGAGTCCTTCCGGCGGCGCCATACGCGCTGGTCTTGTATTGACTAAACATTCGAGAGGTGCTATTGGTTCTAATCTTCAGGGTCAAGCTTGCTTATGTTCTTCAGGAGGGGCTCTATGTTCGCATCCTTGCTCTTCCCTGCGAGCTTCGCGGAGAAGTGCGCTATCTTCGGCATGTACTTGGTGAAGATATCAAATTTCTCCTTCTCCCGCTCCACGCTGGCCTTTCTGGAGATGAAAAGTGAGAGCTTTCTCGCCAGCTCCCTAACGCTGTTGAGGATCTCCCTCTCGACTTCAGGCCTGTCGGCGATGAACTCCTTCCCAACGCTCTTGTACGGTATCTTCGTGGAGCAAAGATGGACGATGATGGCTATGGGCACCTCCGGGGCGATCTTGTAGTGCCTCCAGTTGATAAGCGTGCTGATCACCTTCCATGACACGTCGCTGGCCTCGTCATAGAGGAGCGGTATTCGGTTGGCGAACCTGTAGAGCTCTATCCCCGGTCTCTGAACTTCTCCGCCGTAGGCTATGGCGGTCTCCACGATGAACGAGAAACCGGAGTACGCTGCGGGCTTCCTCTGGTCCACGGCGACGAACTCGGGGGTCAACTCCTTCCTTACCCCTTTCTCGAGCAGTTCTTCCCCCAAAGGCGAGAGACAGCTGGCGTCGGGTGGCAGGAACTCTTTAAAGCTCTTCAAGTGATGAACAAGACTGACTATGTCGTGGGAGGCGAGTCTCTTTGGGTCCAAGTCGGGGTCGATCTTCGCCTCTTTAAGGAACTTCTGGGCTATCTTCTCTCCCACCCTATGGAAATGGGTAGTCATGAATGAGGCCATGTCCTTCGCATCTGTTGCCCTCGTTATCCTCTGGATAGTTTCGACGTCGACGCCATAGGGATGGGGCTTTACCTCCTTAGCGGCGCTTGGCATCTTGGTAGTATTCCGTTGGAACATGTAAAGCCTGCCTCGAGGGTCGACGAATACAATGTCGGCGTAGGGGCTCACCATGGCCGTCTGCTTGAAGTAGTCAAGAATCTTGGGCATGGCTCTGAAGTAATCACCCTCTATCTGGAGCTCTACGACCGTCCCATGCCACCTCGCCTTGTTATCCTTGGTCCGCTGGGACAGGACAACAGGTTTGTTCCTCTGAATGTCGATGGTAAGCTCGTTTTCGTGTATCTTGCTGGTCCCGGTGCTGGACATGACATAGACTGGCTTATGCGTCGTTATTTGGCCGTAGAGGATCGCCATGGTGCCTCCAAGACCGAAGGTTCCCCTCGTCTGACGGAGTTTGTACTTGGAGCCGTAGAAGACTCTTCCGAAAGCCATAGGTATATGCTCCGGCGGGACACCCCCGCCGTTGTCCTCTACCCGTATCTTGTAGGTCGCTGGGCCCTCCATGTCGCCGGAGACGTAGGAGATCCTGATATAGACATCAGGTGGTATGGCATTCAGCTCGCAAGTGTCCAAGGAGTTCTCCACGAACTCTCTGATGGCTGAGTAGATGGCGCGGGAGGGATTGCTGAAACCCGCAATATCCCTATTCCGGTAGAAGAAGTCAGCTGGGCTTATCTCGGAGAAAACCTCTTTATTTTGAACCATCAGTCCCTTTCCTCGCCCTTCGGTGACTCTTCCCAAAGTTGGATTCTAGCCTTCTTTATCTCCCGCTTCTTGTTCAGTAGGAAGGAGTAAACCGTTCCATGCTGGTTGCCCTGAATGATCATCTGTATGGCTTCCTTGGCTATCCCGATTCTGCCTAAGTAGCCAATAATGGCTACTGTGTGGCCATAGATAGCGAGGTCGACGCCGCTCAGCTCCTCCATCAGCCTCCACGCTTTTCCCTTCGAGCCTATCAACCTAGCCTTGATTCGCCTGATGTTCTCAGGAGACTTTCCCAGATAATCCCGCAGGTCTAATATTTCTAGGTAACGCTCATCGCTGAAAAGCAGGAACGCCTTTTCTGGCGAGAAGCCCCTTCCAATAGCATTTACCACGTTCTGGGCGTTCAGAACTCCTGAGGGATCGCTTGGGGAGGTCGATATCACTTCTATGTCGCCTGTTTCGCCGTCAACTTTGATGCTGACGTCACAGTTCTCCTCAATCTTCCTCTTAGTAGAACCCTTCGGCCCTATGATAACACCGACCCTGTCCAATGGGATTTTGAAGTTCATCTACTCCTTGCCCCCTGTCACCCATTCATACGCCTTGTCCATAGGCTTGACCTCCACCCCAAGGTTCCCAAAGTATCTCTCGAGGTTGGAGAGGTCCCTCTGGAGATACTCCTTAGCCCTAGGGTGAGCAGTAAGGACGGCTTGGGAGAGGTCGAAGACGACCGGTTTCCCCTTGTAAATCATGACATTGTACTCACTTAGGTCTCCGTGTACCAGCTGAGCCTTCCTGTACATGGCCCTGACGTACTTCATGAGAGTCCTGTAGATCTGGTGCATATCTTCGGCGTGGGTCTCCCTGAGGAGCGGAGCCGGAGAGCCATCCTTCCCTATGAACTCCATGAGCAACACGTTCTTCTCAACCTTCATGGGCTTCGGCACCTTGACCCCTGCGTAGAAAGCGGCGAGGAGGTTCCTGTACTCCTTCATAGCCCATGTGTAAACCAGGGATCGGGTGTCCTTCCTGACTCGGGTGAACCTCGGGTCCCCCTCGATGTACATCAGCATGCCCTTCTTGAACTCAGAGGAGGTGGTCAAGTAAATCTTTACGGCCACCTCGCTACCGTCAGGCAGCTCACCTAAGTAGACCCGAGCTTCCTTCCCGGTGTTCAGGATGCCGTAGAGCCCTCGCAGCGCACCCGTGTTCAGCATCCTGTAAATAGTCATGAGGGTCGGCTTGTCGAAGACTTCCTCAAGCGTCCCGTAGTCCTCAGAGCGCTTGCGCTTCACGAACTGCTCCTTGTCGTGCCTCTTTTCGAGGCGCCAGAGCCTTCTCTCGACGACTTCCCTCATAAAAGAGCGAATTCTCTCCCCAATAATCTCCAAAAACTGTCAGATTTTCAAGTATCCGTGGTTTCTGAGCCACTGGTTTTGGCCCTTCGTGTACCTCCAGATAATGTCGCCCCGCTTGTCCTGAAAGTCCCAGGGCGCCACCACTACAATGTCGTTGACCTTGATCCAGACCTTACGCTTCATCCTTCCCTTTATCCGGCAGAGCCTTTCAACGCCATCGTTGCATTTGACATTGAGCCTGTCGTACCCGAGGAGCTGCGTGACTATGCCAAGGATCTCCCCCTGTTTGGGGTAGACCATCTCTCCTATTTCGTCCTCGCTAAGAACCTTCTTCTTTCCCATCCTTCTAGCCCCATCTCTTCTAGACTTATCGCTGGCGAGTGATCTTAAACTTATGCCCATGGGTGCCAGGGAATATCACGCCCTAGCCTTAGGGTGCGTGTTTAATCGCCTATTTCTTACACATATCCCTGGCAACAAATTCATATGGTTTACTAATGATAACTCTTAGTACACAAAAATATTACAAATGCGATACAGCTAGTTCTTGAAAGATCATAATAGTGTCCCGCTACAATAAACTTCCAACCTGAGTAATATCCATGACGAGAAGGAGAAGCGACTCCAAATCGGTCGAGATTGTAGTAGCTAGAGCACTGGGCCCTTCAAACCTTCCATTCAAGGGAACTGGAGATGAACGAGGGGTGCGCCTGACCTCCAATTGGAAGGTAGCATATACCTATGCCAATTCACACTATGAACAGATTGAGGACGGCAAACATAAGGAGGGAACTAGGATCAGGATAATCTATGAATATATCCTCCAAGACAGAAGAGATTGGGAATCCGCTTCATCTCGCTATTCTACCTACCCGAACTCTCGGACAGAAGTCTTGATGAAGGTCGCTTCTTAGAGGTTACCTTCCCACCTTGTCTTATGGGACAACTCAAAAGTAAGTGCCCACTCATTTTTCTAGTATGCACGAGCGCTATAGATCCAACTTTCTTTGGACTTTAGAGCTTCACTATTTGAGCGTGAGGCACGCCGCAGATCTTCAGTATACCCTGAGGATGGACCAGCCCCGCATCGACTGCCTTCCCAACGATTTCCGTGCCTACAAGGTTCGCTATTGTGCAGTTGTCTATCAGCTCCAGCGCCCTGTCCACGTCCATCTTGTTCCCCTTATAGAAGGAGCTTTTCACCTCGAACCTGATCTTCCCGTCGGTGAGCGTCTTGCCTAGGATGCCCTCGTCGCAAGCTGCCACTAAGACCTGTCCCTGGGCCCTGATCACGTTCACGTAGGCGCTTGGCATCGCTCCGGTCACTCCACTATACGTGCCTCATCGGTGCCCTCGCGCCACACGCCTCGCACACCAAAAAGAAGAACCTTTCCTGCTTCACGATCTTGGTGTCTGGCCTGCCGCAGGTGCTGCAGATGACGAACTCCTTGACGTATCGACCCATGAGCCTTGTCAGGGCGTCCTCCCAGAACTTCCCTTGGAACACTACCCGCCCCCCTTCGATCGTTCCAGAGGTTGCCATCTCCTTGGCGAGGAACTTCATAACGTGCATCGGATCCCTGTTGATGGCGTCGCATACCTCCTTGAAGTTGGCGATCGTCGTCCTGTTGCCACTAACGTTGACTTGCAGCTTCGGCATCTCGAACCTGTCCCTTGCCTCCTTCATTTGGGGGAGCTGGCTGAGTGCAAGGTCGAGGTTCTTCTCGTATTCTCTGAGGTCCACGGCAATCATCTTTCCCTTTTATTTTAGATTATTCTACCAGCCCACCGCCGATAAAACCTTTGTGCAATATATATTAAGTTGCAGCTGAGCTTTTATCTGGTGAAACGAACCCGAAAAGGGATGTACCGAGGTCGAGACTTTTGGCGAAAGAGTATCAGGTAAAGGATATTGCACTCGCTGAGGATGGACACTCTCTCATGCAATGGGCAGAAGATCACATGCCTGTCCTCATGAAGATCAAGGCGCGCTTCCAGATGGAGAAACCCCTCGAAGGGGTCAAGCTGGCGGCGTGCCTGCATGTCACGAAGGAGACAGGTGTCCTTGTCAGGACGCTGAGGGTTGGAGGAGCCCAGGTCTCCCTTTGTGGATCCAATCCGCTCTCCACTCAAGACGAAGTGGCTGCGGCCTTGGCCGAGGAAGGCGTCGCAGTGTATGCATGGCGCGGCCAAAATCCAGATGAATATTTCCACTGCATAGAGAACGCACTAAAGATCGAACCCAACGTCACCATGGACGATGGTGCTGACCTGGTCACAACCCTCCACACCAAGAAGCGACCCCTCCTGACGAATGTCATAGGTGGCACTGAGGAAACCACCACGGGTGTAGTTAGACTCAGGGCGATGGCCGAACGAGGTGAGCTTAAATATCCCATCATAGCTGTCAACGACGCCTACACAAAATACCTTTTCGACAATAGGTACGGGACGGGCCAGAGCACCCTCGACGGCATACTTCGGGCCACCAACGTCCTCTTGGCCGGAAAAACCTTCGTAGTCGCTGGCTATGGGTGGTGCGGTAGGGGCCTAGCTATGAGGGCGAGGGGCATGGGGTCCAACGTCATCGTCACCGAGGTTAATCCTCTGAAAGCACTTGAGGCCATTATGGACGGCTTCACCGTCTCCACCATGGACGAGGCTGCCGAGGTCGGCGACATATTCGTGACTGTTACCGGCAACATCAACGTTATAACAGCCAAACATATGTCCAAGATGAAGGACTTGGCCATCCTGGCGAACAGCGGCCACTTCAACGTCGAACTCGCCATAAACGACCTGGAGAATCTTGCCAAGGCGAAGAGGAAGATCCGAGAGAACGTTGAGGAATACGTTTTCAAGAATGGGAAACACCTCTACCTCCTTGCAGATGGCCGGCTGGTCAACTTGGCGGCCGCGGAAGGCCACCCCAGTGAGGTCATGGATATGTCCTTCGCAAACCAGAGCCTCAGCGCCGAATACATAAAGAACCACGGAAAGGAGCTGAAGCCAAAGGTTTACACTGTCCCGGAGAAACTAGACCTCTCCGTGGCCCAGCACAAGCTCGAATCCATGGGCGTGCAGATAGATACCCTAACAGAGGAACAGCGCAAATACCTCGCGAGCTGGGAAATCGGCACCATTTAGGATAATCAAGGAAGCGAGTGCAAACTCATGAAGAAGATACTAGTGACGGCTGCCCTACCATATGCCAACTACCGCCTTCACCTCGGACACTTGCGCTCGACGTACATACCCGCCGACATATTCGCGCGGTTCAAGAGGCTCCAAGGGTACGACGCCGCCTATATCTGCGCCACCGATGAACACGGCACCCCGATAGCCGTCGAAGCCGAGAAGGAACACATAACTCCAAAAGCGGTCGCCGACAAGTATCACGCCCTCATCCGCCAAGACTTGCAGAAAATGGGCTGCTCCTTTGACATCTTCTCACGCACCACCGAACCGGCCCACGATGAGCTCACTCAGGACTTCTTCAGCCGCATCCTCGAAAACGGCTACATTTACGAATCTGAGATCGAACAGTTCTACTGCCCGAAGGACAAGAGATTCCTGCCGGACCGTTACGTCCAAGGGAACTGCCCCCACTGCAAAGCCGAGAACGCACGAGGGGATCAATGCGAGAGCTGCGGCAGATATCTGAAGCCCACGGAGCTTATAGCACCATACTGCATAACGTGCGGCACAAGACCGATCATAAGGGCGACAAAGCATTGGTTCTTTAAGCTCAGTGCCCTGCAACCCTTCGTTGAAGGATGGCTGAAGGGCAACAAGAGGATAGCGAGCAATGTCAAGAACTACGCTATCCAGTGGATAAACGAGGGGTTGAGAGACTGGTGCATAACAAGGGACATGAAGTGGGGTACCCCAGTCCCGATGGAGGGTGCAGAGGACAAAGTCCTCTACGTCTGGTTCGACGCCCCTATCGGTTACATAACCGCGACGCGACTCTGGCAGGAGTCCAAAGGCAACCCAAATGGGTGGCACCAGTACTGGCAGAGCGAGGGGAGCGAGATCTACCACTTCATAGGGAAGGACATAATCTACCACCACGCCATCTTCTGGCCAGCTATGCTAAAGGCCCGCGGCGAGTACAACTTGCCCACAGCCGTAGTGGCCGGGGAGTACTTGACCCTTGAGGGGAAGAAGATGTCCAAGACCCGCAGATGGGTAGTGGAGATATCTGAGTACCTGAAAACCTTTGAGCCCGACCCTCTTAGGTACTATCTCACAATCTCGTCCCCACTCAACAAGGACGCAGATTTCTCTTGGGACGACTTCGCAAAGAGACACAATGACGAGCTCGCTGACATCCTCGGCAACTTCATCCACAGGAATCTCTCCTTCGTCGCCAACTACTTCGACGCCAAGATCCCCGCCCCAGCAGAAATGAACGAGGACGACAAAGTAGCGCTGAAAAAGATCCGAGAGGCCGCGGACCAGGTGGCTATCTTCCTCGATGAGTTCAGTTTCCACTCAGCCCTCAAGACCATAATCGATCTGGCCGCCCACGGAAACAAATACTTCAACGACAAGGAACCCTGGAAATTCCTGAAGACCGCCAAAGAGAGCGCAGCCACAACTCTAAACGTCGGAACCCAGATTGTCAAAGCACTTGCGATCATGCTTGAACCCTTCCTCCCATTTACTGCCGAGAAGATCTGGAGCACCCTCGACATGGAAGGAAGCATTCACGAACAGAGGTGGCAAGACATCCCCAAGGAAATCTCGCCCGGTCACGCGATATTGAAGCCACAACCCCTATTCGTCAAGATAGAAGACAAGACTCTTCAAAAGCAGAAGGAAGAGCTCAAAGAATCTCTCGAAGCAGTCGGCACGAAGCCTCAGATAACCATGGAGGACTTCATGAAGAACGACCTGAGGATCGGGAAGATCGTTGATGCCGAGCGGGTGAAGGGCTCGGACAAGCTCCTCAAGCTCCTCGTAGATATAGGAGGAAAGAACATTAAGCAGGCCATCTCGGGCATCGCTCAGCAATATACAGTGGAAGAGCTCAAAGGTAGGGAAATAGCCGTCATAGTCAATCTGAAGCCGACGAAGATTTTTGACGTGGAATCCCAAGTGATGATCCTCGCCGCAGAGGACGGGGAGAAGATCGTCATCCTCCAACCGAACCAACCGACCATGCCGGGAAGCAAGATCAGGTGATCCGGTGCGTATAAAGATCGACCTCCATGTCCACTCAGATCGATCCCATGATTCATCAATCACTATCCCCGAAGCCATAGCGAAGGCTAGGCAGAGAGGCCTCCAAGGGATAGCCATAACGGACCACGACGTAGCCACAAAGACTTCCCAATACAGCGCCGGCGATTTTCTCCTAGTTCCAGGGATAGAGGTCTCCACCTCAGAGGGCCACCTCCTAGGGATAGGTGTTGATCAGTCCATACCGAGCGGGCTCCCAGCCTCTGAGACTGCTGACAGGATAAGGGAGGTAGGAGGCTTGTCGGTGGTTTCGCACCCCTTCAGCTTGATGGCTCAGAAGATAGACCAGAAGATCATAGAGTCTGGGAGGTTCGACGCAGTAGAGGTCATGAACGCCTCCTACCCCCTCTTCCAGCGTTCCAGCAGGCTGGGGATGGCCCTTGCAGAACGGCTTGGTCTCGCCCAGCTGGGGGGGAGCGACTCCCACATCTTGGAAACCATCGGAGACACCTTCACAGTAATAGAGGTAGAATCCCTGACGGTTGAAGGAGTCCTGAAAGCCATAAGAGACAAAAAGACACACCCTGAAGGAATGGCTTCAAGCTTAACAAACCAGCTGAAGAAGGCCTTCTCAATTCTGAAGCTCCACCTAAAATAAGCCTGCCCTTCCGTTAAAGTAATGAACTTAATCTTATCTATATCCCAACATCGGGGTCAAGATATGGAGGTAAGAAACTGAGGGTCTGGCTCGACATACTTACCCCAAAACAATTCCTATTCATGGTGGAACTTGGCAAGAAGCTACGCGTTAAGGGGAACGAAGTATTCTACACGACTAGGAACTACAAAGAGGTCAATGAACTTGTTGAGATGAAGGGCCTCGAATGTGCGGTCGTCGGCAAGCACGGGGGGCCAACCCTCAAGGGCAAACTAATCGCCAGCGCAAATAGAATCGCTGAGCTTGCCAACCTCGTGACCAAGCTCCAGCCTGAGCTGTCAATAGCCTTTGCCTCCCCGGAAGCTGCACGAACAGCCTTCGGTCTGGCCATACCACACTACACTGTGAACGACTCCCCCCACTCAGTGTCGGTGGCTCGACTGACCATCCCGTTGTCCAAACGATTGTTCTCTCCCAAGGTTGTCCCGCTCAAGGCTTGGTTGACTCTCGGTGCAAGCTCGGACCTGATCACTCAGTACAACGCCCTTGATCCCGCGGCTTGGATCAAGAATTATCCCTCCTCTCCGGCGGTCCTATACCAACTCAGCCTCGACGGGTCCAAGCCCATAGTGGTATTCAGGGTCGAAGAGGCCTTTGCGTCCTACCTCGTCGACAGGGTCACCCAAGGCGAGTCCGTTGTGATCCCCCTCATAAGAAACCTGCTGGAGAGGTATAAGAAGGAGATCCAGATAGTGGTCATGCCTCGCTACAGTGAACAGATCCCCATGCTGAAGTCAGCTTTCCACACTGAAGTGACAGTGACGGACAAGGTGATAGACAGCACCAGCTTACTTTTTTTTAGTTCCCTCTTCGTCGGCGCCGGTGGAACCATGACCGCCGAGGCTGCGCTGCTCGGTGTACCTACGATATCCTGCTACCCTGTAGAGCCAACATTCGTGGAGCAATTTCTCTTGAAAGAGAAGTTGATCAACAGGATACTGGACCCAAACAAGGCCTTCTTAAAGATGGCTGACATATTGGACAACTTTGAGATATACAAGCGGGCCTCCAAAGAGCGGGCGAACAACCTGCTGTCTAACATGGAGAACCCAGTCGACGTGATAGCCGGCCAAGTTGAGCGCGAACTTATATCCTAGAATATATGATCAGACTCTCTCAAAACAATACGGATTGAACAAATTTGGCAGCCCTCCAGGAGAAGATCAACGACAAGAGCATGCGGATCGCCGTAATTGGCTTGGGATGGATGGGCCTACCGACGGCATGCCTATTCGCGGAGACAGGGTTCAAGGTCACCGGTGTCGACATAGACCTAAAGGTAGTTAAGGTCATAAACGATGCGAAGAGCCCTATACCTGAGCCTACTGTGGACGCAATGATAAGAAGGAACGTAGAGAGCGGACGCCTGAAGGCGACGAGCAACATAAAACAAGCTGCCACTGACAACGAGACAATAATAATCATCGTTCCCACAGCGATAGACGAGAACCGAAAGCCTGATTATTCTGCCGTTGAGAGGGCTTGTCGGGAGATAGGGAAGGGCCTCCAGGTGGATTCCTTAGTAGTACTTGAGAGCACTATAGGACCTGGCTCAACTGAGGGATTCGTGCGCGAGTTGCTGGAACTATCCTCAGGCATGAACGCTGGGAGTGACTTCAGCCTAGCCTATAGCCCCATCAGGGCTACAGCCGGACGGGTGATCAAAGATATCCAAAGCTATCCACGGATAGTGGGAGGCTTCGATCAAAGGAGCCTGGAGACGGCCTCGGCACTCATAGGCTCGATCGTGAAGGAAAAGATCATCAAGGTGAAGAACCTCCGAACTGCCGAATCAATAAAGCTCTTCGAGAACATCTACAGGGACGTCAACATCGCCCTGGTGAACGAGCTCGCCATCTTGTGTGAGAGGCTCGGAGTAGACTTCGATGAGGCGATGCAAGCGGCCAACACTCAACCGTACTCACACCTCCATTCACCAAGCATCGGCGTAGGGGGCCATTGCATACCTGTTAACCCGTATTTCCTCTTGGAGAAGGCAGAGGAGCAAGGTGTCGACCTCCGGATGGTGCATCTCGCCCGAAAGATAAATGACAACATGTATACCCACTCCATCAGACTCGTGTCGGAAGCCCTCAGGGCTTGCGGGAAGAAACTCCGAAGAAGCAATGTGGCCCTTCTGGGAGTATCCTTTAGAGCAAACGTGAAGGAAACCCGCCTCTCTATGGCAAAGACCGTTAACAACGCCCTTCAAAGGAAGGGCGTCTCTATGAGGGTATACGACCCGCGGTTCACTGTCGAGGAGCTGAAGGCCCTCGGATACAACGGCTTCTCAAGTATTGAAAGGGCGGTTGAGAACGCGGACTGCATCCTAATCACTGTCGGGCACGACGAATTCAAAACCCTTGCACCCTCAAAGATAGCCTTCATGATGAGGAGACCAGCCGCCATAGTCGACTGCGGCCACGTGTTTGACCCAAACACGGTGGAGAAGGAGGGCTTCATCTACAGAGGAATTGGAAGGGGCACGTGGACTAAATGAAAAAACTTGGGATCGGAGTCATAGGCACCGGCTTCTGGGGCAAGAACCATGTCAGAGTCTACAAGGAGCTAAAGGGGGCGGAGTTGAAGGCAATCAGCGACACCAACGAAGCCACAGCAAAGGCCATAGCCGAAAAGTACGGTGTCGATTGGTACACCTCAAACCAGCGACTCCTTGAAAGAGATGACATAGACGCCGTGAGCATTTGCACCCCCACCATATTCCACACGGAACATGCTCTTGAGGCCATCGAGTGCGGAAAGCACCTCCTAATCGAGAAACCCATCAGCAAGACTTCTGATGAGGGTAAGGCTATCCTCAAGGCTGCCCAGAAGAAGGGCTTGCACGTCATGGTAGGGTTCATAGAGCGCTTCAACCCCGCCGTCCAGAAGCTGAGAAACATGGTCCACGAAGGGACCACAGGCGAGGTCGTGCTCATAGTTGCCAAAAGGGTTGGCAGGTGGCCGGAAAGGATAGGCGACATAGGCGTAGTAAAGGATACCGCTATCCACGACCTTGACGTGATAAGGTTTGTCTTGGGTGAGACCCCCAGCACAGTGTACGCGAGAGTAGGCAGCTACAGACACAAACTCGAGGACTACGCCGAGATACTTCTTGGCTTCAAGAGCAAGAAGACCGGCTTCGTGGAAGCCAACTGGCTAACACCCCATAAGGTGAGGACGCTCATCGTTACGGGCAGCGAGAAGATAGTCACCATCGACTACATAACCCAACAGTTGACTGTAGAGGGTTTGGAAGAAATTGTTCAGCCAAAACTCAAGTGGGAGGAACCTCTAACGGCTGAGCTCGAGCACTTTGTGGAGTCCTTGCGGATTGATCAGGAACCCGCGGTCACAGCTTTGGACGGAATAAAAGCCCTTGAAATAGCTGAGGCGGCCCTGGCATCTGGAGAGAAAAACCAGATAGTAACTGTCGGATAAGAATCAAAGAGAATTAGAAATCAACTTATATCACGTGACTAGGAGAACCACCTTATGAAGCGATGGCTAATGGACTTATTGGCGTGCCCAATATGCAAACATCACCCGCTTGAACTGATCGCATTTGAGGAAAAAGAAGCGATCGCAGAAGGTGTGATAATTTGCCCGGTATGCCAAAGATGGTACCCAATAATTGATGAGGTACCCCACATGCTTCCTGACGAACTCAGGGCAATGGAAGACCTTCAGTTCATGAAGAAGTGGAAAGGCAAGTTCCCAGAAAAGATCCTGAAAGAAGGAAAACCCTTCAACTTGAGCGCGAAGACATAGATTCCAATGTTCAGAAGCACGCGACTTCGACATGGATCTTACTTGTTGAATACTATACAAGATTTCCGCTTGAAGATACTAGTCATCAAATTCAGTTGAAAACTTATTAAGGCTGTTCACTGAAGATTTTTCAGCCCGGAATCCAGCCCGGTGGAGGAGTTAGAGCTCCGCCGATTGTAGTGGCCAAGCATAGCGGCCTTTGGAGCCGTAGTCCCCCAGCAAGGGGAGACGGAGACGAGAGTTCGAGTCTCTCCCGGGCTACCACCCTCTAGAGCGTGATTTATACTTTTCAAGACGGCGAACAGGGGGCGCGTCATTTCCCTTCTAACTGGGACCACGAAACTCGGTCTAAGGCTGAAAGTGTAAACTGGGACATTAGTATGTGAGTTATGTACTTATTGGCTAAATCGTACCTTGAAGCTGCCTATTTGCTAGAGTTCCAAGACCGCTGAGTTTCTGCTGTATATTGCTTCCAAGGATGGCCAGAAGACGTTGAAGGACGTGATTATTCCAAGGATGAACGAAATCCAGCAGCTAATTGCTTTACCCGAGACTGCGGTTGCAAGAAAGGTCATAGACATCCCGAGTGAGGAGGCTTCGTGATGGATTCAAGGTTGCTAGAGAATTACAAGTATCCTGAGAATGTGGATTCTAATTTAGCGCCTGATGGTTCCTGCGAGATCGTTGGAGAGTCTATGTATGAGGGCGCTTTAGGTCGCAAGTGCAAATCTGATGGTTTGAAGTGTTTCGGCTTTTCTGATGTTGGCGTTTACGCTTCTTGTCCTACTCGGAAGGCTGCGCTGAAGAGGCAGAGCTTGGGAGGTTTAGTCTTTGAGAAAGTATAAGACATGGGGACGTTTGAACGCTGAGGGCAAAAGGTTGGGGAGAAATCTTTCCAGATGGCGAAGTTCCAGTGCAAAGCATCATCGTTCAGCCTGCAACGTTGGAAGGCATCGACAAAACAGAAAGAGTCTTAGTGCGCGCACTACTTCTAGAATGCTTCGACTTCTTCCTTGAAGGTGATGATCGCCGAGTCTACGACGCCCTTCGCGCTTCCTATCCTCTTTTGATAAGTTCGTTTAAGTTTTTCGTACGCTTCTCTGGAGATCTGTCCAGCTCGGATTTGGGCGTCCACTTTTTTCAAGCTGTCTTTTGCCGCAGCCATGTCAGCTTCTGCAACTTCCATCCGCTTTAACGCGTTAGCGTGTTGAGTCGATGCTGATCTGATCTCTGGCTTAAGCTCCCCTATCTTCTTGCTCAATGTCCCCAGTTGAGCCTCGACAATCTTCATCCTCTTCCGGTCCTCCTTCCTCAGGACCCCTCTCTTCTCTTCCTCCTCGGCCTCTTCTAGTTCGTCCAGCAAGGCATTCTTCTCGTCATAGAGGTCCACGAATTCCTTGAGGTCGTCCAGTGGCAGTGCCTCTGCTTCCACGGGGTTCTCGTTCTTTCTTCTTCTCGCTATGAGCACAACTCCGCCTAAGGCGGCGATCGTTAGCCCAGCCCACAGAGTGGGTCTGAAAGCCGACCACAAGATAGCATAATCATAATCCAGTATCGTGGCGCTGTTGTTCATTGCCGCACCGATCGGGAGAAGGTACTCCACGACTGTCTGCAAGTAAGTTTTCTGGATCGTCTGAGGATGGACGGCCGAAGCCACGTAGTCTCCGCCTTCGGGCAAGCTAATCTTCACTGCCGCATCCCTGATGGTCCAGTTCAGACTCGGATAGAGAGTGATATTTAGCCTGTACCTGTCCGAGGTTCCGACTTTGCTCAAATACTTGTTGGCTGGAATTTGGTAGTTCACCGTGAAGGAGACATTCTCATACGTCTGTAGATAATACCTGAATGACACAGTTGCGTAGTTGACAGTAGCGTTGCCGAACACGCTCACAACCTTAAGATTGCCGAGCGAATCCGAGGCATTTACGTTTGTCCTTCCCTCTAGCAGATTCAAGTCAATGGTTGATGTCGAAGTGTAGTCGAGATACATCATGTTGTAAGAATCGGAGACAAAGATTCTTCCGAACTGGTCCAATGCAATGGACCGGTCGATACTTCCCACATAGAACATTTGCATAACGTTGGCTTTGAAGAATATTGCCTGCGTCGTGTTGGATAGAGGTACCAAAGGAGCTATTATTTTGTTGTATACCCACCTGGGACTATACGTAATAGGGGTGAAGCTGACATTATCTAGAGAGTAGCTAGCATTATCAAGAGTTGTCAACGTCGTGGTTTCAGGCATAACTATAGTTACGCTGCAGTTGACCGCTGCAAAAGGAAGCCTCGGGTAAATGTACATGTATGCGCCATATGTTCCAGAGCTGATCCCCCTTACTAGGAGGGAATAAACGTAGGTCATATTAAAGACGTAGTCCGTGCCCGGGTCAACGGCGTGAGAGAAGGTCACATGGATCAGGCTGTAGTTGCCAGTTGCGTCAGGTGTAATGTTTGTGCTCAGAGGTTGGTTGCCGCTTGAAGCGCTCATTAGATCCATTCTGGTCAACAGGTCCTTCTCTAAGTAGATAGTAAATTCCGAGATCGGATCGGTGTCATTATTCCGCAGATGGTAAATGTCCTTAACAGTAATCACTCCACCTTTGCTTATATCTAGGGTCCTATCGACCGTCAAGAATGGCGATGATGCGGGAGTAGCATACGCTACCTGGGTAGCGGATAAAATGGCAGTTATGATGATTAGAAGAACAATCGACAAAGCTACGTTTGTCTTCAGTTGAGATTCCCCTTAACGACTATTTTGAAGATACGTTAATCATATAGCTTACAATAAAACCTTTTGATGAGTACTCTATTCTCTGAGTAGGCTGTGCCAGTCTGGCGGTACATCTTTTAACTTCTTGGCTGGAACTCCTGCTACCACGATTCTCTGCTTTACACTGGAAGTGACGACGGAGCCTGAGCCGACCACCGCTCCCTCTCCTATGATCACGCCGGGAAGAATGGTCGCGTTCGCTCCTATGCTGGCATCCCTTTTTATGGTTGGTCCTTTGAGATCTGTCCGTTTCTGCATCGGGTATTTGTCGTTGGTGAAGACACATCTAGGTCCTAGGAAGACGGAGTCCTCTACGACCGAATTCGTGCATATGTAGACTCCCGTTTGAATGGATACTCTCCGTCCTATCGCAACCCCTCCATCGACTATTGTGTCGGTTCCTACTAGAGAGTCCTCACCGACTTGTACATTCTCTCGAATCATCACGTTGTGGCCGAAGCGTACATTATTGCCTATCTTGACTCCCGAATAGATTACGTCGTTGGATCGAAGCAGGACGTTCTCTCCGATGATGACCTGCGCTATCTCCTCTTCGGGGGCGCCTCCGTGGATCATCTTCTTCAGAGACTTCTCTGGGGGAAACCCTATTATCGAGTTTGGGCCGATGTAGCTGCCCTTGCCTATTCTGGCGGGGCCTCTAATGATTACATTCGAATCCATGGTTACGTTATTCAGAAGTTCAACCTTTCCCTCCGTCCTGCAATGTGGACCCACTCTGCATCCTTCCTCAATCTTTGTTCTCTTTGAAATGATTGCGGTGGCGTGAACCTCAATGTCCTTCATATGTGTTTTCATCCCCTCAAGAAATCAGATTCGGGCCGTCTTCAGGGCTGAGTTGCAGGAGCAGTGCCTCTCTTGCTGAACCTTTGGGATGAGGTTGAACAAAAGTCTTCGGATGTTCTCCAGATTCTGGTTGAATACCTTCATGACCTCTTCATGGGAGACCGGCTTATCTTGCCACACATCGTAATCAGTGATCAACGATATGTTTAGGTAGCACATCTCCAGCTCTCTGGCCAAGACCACTTCAGGGTACTGCGTCATATTGATGACCTCCCATCCCATGTTCTTGAACCAGCGGCTCTCGGCGCGGGTGCTGAATCTGGGCCCCTGTACCACTACTACCGTTCCCTTCTCATGGACCTGCAAGCCTAGCTTAGCTCCCACCCTCAGGGCCATTTCCCTTAGCTCCGGGCAATACGGATCAGCGGAAGAGATATGGGTCGTCATGGGGCCGTCGTAGAAAGTATCCTTTCTACCACTCGTGCGGTCGACGAATTGATCGCATATGACAAAATCTCCTGGCTTGATTTCGGGTTGGAGGCTTCCAGCAGCGCAAGGTCCGAGAATCCGTGTGATTCCCAGATTCGATAGAGCCCACATGTTCGCTCTGTAGGGGATCATGTGAGGGGGATGTTGGTGATTCTTGCCGTGTCTGGGCAGGAAAGCGACCTTCCTGCCTTCTATCTTGCCCAAAGAGATCTTATCGGAAGGCGACCCGAATGGGGTGTCTACCTTGACCTCTCTGGCGTCCTCTAGGAGGCTATATAGTCCGCTGCCGCCGAAAATCCCAATTTCCGCTTGATCCATAACTTCTATCCTCTCTAGCTTCTTATCATCCAGAGTTCTCGGTCGTTCTCTATCTTCTTTTCGACTTTGTTTCTCCTAGAAAGAGTGTTGAGGACTTCATTGACTTGCTCTTTGGAGACGGTCAGGTCAAAGCTCTTCATAATCCCTTCCCTTATGTCTCTCGCGCTCCAAGCTCTCTTAAGATCCGTTTTTAGGAGCCTCTGGAAAAGGTTGCACAGGTCCTCGACCCTATTCCAGGGCCACACAAACCAAGTCCAATCCGCAATGAACCTAACGTAATAATCGGGCTTATGCATAGACGAGTTGATGTAGTGCATGACGGCCGTCTTTATCGCCGCGGGTTTGTACCTCTTGATATAGTCCACGGAAACGACCATGCTCTTTCCTGTGTCGACGATGTCATCCACCACCAGAACACGTTTGCCATCCAAATTCAACGGTATCATATATGGGATTGTTGCCTCGTCCTTATGTTGGCCGGTCGTGTCAAGCCAATGCTCAACCTTGAGGCTGACTAGATCAGTGATTCCCATGAAATCTGAAAGCAGTCTTCCGGGTATGAATCCGCTCCTCGCGAGGGCCACCAAAGTGTTAGGTTCGTAGCCGGAGCACTCAACCGTCTTCGCGAGTTCCTTGCACATGGAGTAAATTTCATCCCAGCTGACGAACTCGCAATGCATCTTTTGGGCCATGATCTCCCCTTTCCAACTGAATGATTGACGAACAAATTTAAGACTTTCATCCATGATTTCCCTCGGATAAACATAAGAACAAGTTGTTGATTGTCCATTAACAAATTGGAGGTTTCCAGTTGAACAATCCCCATCCATACTTGCCCAACAGCGTTCAGGAAATCAAACAGAAGATGCTGAGCGAAATGGGCCTTAACAGCATAGAAGACCTATATTCAGACGTTCCGAAAGACATACGCCACAAGGAAAAGCTTGATCTAGAAGGACCGTACTCGGAGTTTGAGGTCAAGAAGATTTCGGAGAGCATCCTAAACAAGAATCGAACGGTCAAAGAGATGCCTACCTTTCTTGGAGGAGGTATATGGCCCCACTATATCCCGGCCGTTGTGGATGAGATAGTAAACCGAACTGAGCTGATCACCTCATACACGCCTTATCAACCTGAGATATCCCAGGGCATACTCCAATCCCTTTTTGAGTACCAGAGTCTCATGGTAGAACTTACGAGTATGGAAGTCTGCAACTGTTCGCTTTACGATTGGGCCTCAGCCCTCGGGGAAGCAGCTAAACTTGTCTCTAGGGTAACTAGACGAAGCGAATTCATCGTTCCGCAGTGGATCCACCCTGAGAGATATATGACCCTCAAAACCTACATCGAGCCTGTAGGCATGAAAATCGTACAGGTTAAGAATGACAAGCAGACAGGTCAAGTTGATCTGGTAGATTTGGAAAACAAGATCTCAAGCAACACTGCAGGCGTGTATATCGAGAATCCATCATACCTTGGCTACATTGCTGACAATGCTGAGAAGGTAGCAGGTATAGCACATAAAGCAGAAGCCAAGTTTGTTGTGGGCATCGATCCTATATCCTTAGGGATATTCAAAGCGCCCGGTGAATACGATGCTGACCTGGTCATAGGCGAAGGTCAGCCGCTAGGCCTTCCGATGAGTTTCGGGGGGCCACTGCTGGGGATATTCGCGTGCAGAAACGATGGAGCCATCATAAGGCAGATGCCGGGCAGAATTGTGGGGATGACCACTACCCAAGATGGCCTTCAATCAGCATACTGCATGACGCTGTCGACAAGGGAACAGCACATACGGAGAGAGAAAGCTACATCTAACATCTGCTCGAACGAATCGCTGTGCGCAGTAGCCGCGGGAGTCTACATGGCTCTTTTGGGTCCAAAGGGTCTCAGAAAACTCTGCGAGACAATTCTCTACAAGTCCAACTACGCCATGAAGAAGCTATCCAGCATCAAGGGCGTCAAGGCTCCCTTATTCAAATCGTCACACTTCAAAGAATTCGTTGTAAGATACGAAAAGCCGGGAAAGACCGCTACAAGCATCCACAAGTCCCTCCTGAAGAATGGAGTTCACGGCGGCAAGATCTTGGCGAAGGAATTCCCTGAGCTTGGTGAGAGCGCTCTTTACTGCGTCACCGAGATCCATTCGAAGGACGAGATAGATTTGCTCGCTGAGCAGATTGCGTTATCCATGGAGTGATGAAAGATGTCAACAACCTTCAGACAAGCTAGGTGGAATGAGCCCTCACTCTTCGAATACAACGGGAGAGGGAGAATAGGACACGTAGTTCCAGAGGCAGAGAAAGAGATAAAGAAGGATTTGGGGGATATCACAAACCTAGTTCCTGCATCCCTCCTCAGATCATCGCTAAACCTGCCGGAACTCTCGGAGGTAGAAGTTGTCCGCCACTACATCCGCCTATCCCAAACCAACTATTGTGTAGACTTGGGCATTTACCCACTAGGCAGCTGTACAATGAAGTACAATCCTAAAATAAACGATTCCATAGTCTCTTTGGACTCCGCTACTATGATGCACCCGTATCAAGATGAGTCCACAGCCCAAGGCTCTCTGGAAATAATGTACAAACTCTCCAAATGGCTGGCCAGCATCACTGGAACCTACAGGGTGACCCTACAACCAGCCGCAGGAGCCCACGGAGAATATACAGGTGTTCTGATCATACGTGCATTCCATCGCGCCAACAAGGAAGGTGACAAGAGAACAGAGATGATCATACCTGACTCCGCTCACGGGACCAACCCTGCAAGCGCAGCAATGGCTGGATTCAGTATTGTGGTCTTACCTTCTGGCAAAGATGGGTGCATCGATGTGGAAGGGCTCAAGAGCGTGGTCTCGGAGAAGACGGCGGGCTTAATGTTGACCAACCCAAACACCTTGGGAATATTCGAGAAGGATATTCGGGAGATAGCAAAAGTGGTTCATGAAGCAGGTGGTCTCCTCTACTACGACGGTGCCAACCTCAACGCCATCTTGGGCAAGGTCAGACCTGGTGACATGGGGTTCGACGTGGTTCACCTCAACCTTCACAAGACGTTCTCCACCCCACACGGGGGAGGAGGACCCGGCTCAGGACCAGTAGGTGTTTGCAGGGCCCTAGATCGATTCCTTCCGATACCAGTGGTTGACTACAGAGCAGGAGAATATTGCCTCGACTACGACCGACCGGAAAGCATAGGCAAGGTGAAGGGGTATTATGGAAACTTCGGCGTGTTCCTGAGGTCCTTTGCGTACATCCTGAGCTTGGGTTCTGAAGGCCTAGAAGAGACATCCGAGATTGCTACCCTGAATGCCAACTACATAGCCAAGAAATTGTTGGGGGTTCGAGGATATGCATTGCCATATGACCCAGGTAAACCAAGGAAACACGAATGCGTCTTCAGCGCCACCCCTATGGCCAGCGACACGGGTGTCAGAGCTCTAAACGTTGCGAAACGACTACTGGATAGCGGCATGCATCCTCCGACGAACTACTTCCCTCAGATAGTTGACGAAGCCCTAATGATAGAACCGACCGACACCGAAACCAAGGAAGAGATGGACAGGTTCATCGACGCCATGAAACAAATCTCAGAAGAAGCCTACAACACTCCTCAGACGGTCATGTCCTCGCCCCATAACACCACGGTCACCAAGATTGATGAGGTCAAAGCAGCCCACCCCAAGACTATGGCTCTTAGCTGGAAGATGTACAAACAGCAGAAGAGCAACCCCTGACCTCCCCCTTTATGGCAAGGCTGATTCAGTCTGAATCCACTCAACCCCAATCGCGAGGAGGATAAAATATGATTAATGTAACAGTAAAGTTCTTCACAACACTGAGAGAGATCACGGGGACGAGGGAGCGAACCATCGAGATTGGAGAAGAGACCATGGTCGAAGAGGTCCTGGACAAACTCAGAGAAGAGTACGGCAAAGCCTTTGAAGAATACGTGTATGAGAAGGATGGCAAGCAATTATCGTCGGGTCTCCAATTCTTAGTCGACGGACGAAACATCTTCACGATTTCTGGCCAGAAGACCAAGCTCTCTCAGAACTCGGTCCTAGCCATAATTCCGCCGATCGAGGGCGGATTTACGGCTTAGGAACCCAGCTGATACGAAATGGTCTCAGAACAAGAGAATCCTGCCAAGATATACATCCGAAACTATGGCTGTGCCGCAAACATCGCGGACGGAGAAACAATTAGTGGTTGCTTGTCAAAGAGTGGCTACCAGATCGTTCCTAACGAAGAGGAAGCTAGCATTCTCATCTATAATACTTGTGCTGTGAAAACCCAAACTGAGAACAAGGTTATCAGTGCCCTGAAAAACGTCCCAAAACACAAGAGATTGATCATAACAGGCTGCTTGCCCCTCATAAATCTGAAGAGGCTGAGCAAGGAGGTCCAATGGCACGGCTTGACTGGTCCTTCGCCTGGGCGGATAGTAGTGAATGTCGTTGACAGCGTCATCAAGGGGGAGAAATCTACCCTTCTGTATAACGATCAGAAGCCCTCACTCACACTTCCACACGGTGACTCATCCAGAGTCGTCAAGATCATGCCAGTGTGCTACGGCTGCCTCGGAACCTGCACATATTGCTGCGTCCGTTTCGCCCGTGGCCACTTGAGGAGCTATACGATCGAAGAGATTGTTGACTCGGTAAAAGATGCAATCAAGAGCGGATTTCGTGAAATATGGCTCACTGCGCAGGATCTAGCCTGTTACGGGAGAGACATAGATACTGACCTAGTTGAGCTATTGCTTAACATAGACGAAATAGACGGCGAATTTCTTGTCCGTTTGGGGATGATGAACCCGGCAAACGTAATGCCTATTCTACCTGAGCTAACGAATATCTTCAGGAGCAGGAGGTTCTTCAGGTTCTTGCATTTGCCTGTTCAGAGCGGAGACGACACGGTTTTGAAGGATATGAACAGACAATACACATCGAAGGCCATTCGAGAGATTGTCGCCGACATCAAGGAGAGGATAAGTCAATTCACTCTGGCCACTGACTTCATATACGGCTTCCCAACTGAGACGGATGCCGCCTTCAAGAACTCGCTGTCCCTTCTCAGGAATGTAAAACCAGACGTCATTAATGTCTCTCGTTTCTTCCCTCGGCCTGGGACCACTGCCAGTGAACTCGCTCAATTGCCTCTCTCCGTGATAAATGATCGGGGTCGAACCCTTTCGAGACTTTCTGTTGAAATCTCAACTGGCCGAAATATGGAATGGGTGGGATGGAATGGTGAGGTCATCGTTGATGAGAGAAGGCAATCCAATTCTTTGATAGCCAGAAACTTCGCCTACAAGCCAATAGTGATCAAAACCAATGAGGATTTATTGGGAAAGATGGCAGTTGTGCGGGTCACTGGTCATCATTCTTCGTATTTGAATGGCGTTCTAGCGCATTTCGAGTGATTGACTTGTCTAGAACAATATTTACGTTTTTTGAAACTTTTGTAGGTGAATATAGACATATCAAGGGCTGCAAGGGGCTGCTTTACACAGGAAACGATTAAAGGCATGATCATTTTGATGAATTAGCTTTATATAGCATTGGCACGAAGGTATTTAAATCGTAATACTATTTAAATACGCAGAGCATAATTCCTCAAACAGACTAGTTCTTATTACTTCATTCGTAGGAGCTTTCTTTGAAGATAATCACTTTACACATTCCCGAGGCTTACCTTCAAGGCCTCGATGAACTAATAGATCAAAGCTCTTATCCTAACCGAGCTGAAGCGATACGTCTCGCCGTGAGAGACATTGGCGAGCGAACTTTGGGGTAAACAGGGGTAAGGACATGAATCGAAACCTGGTCGACAAAGCTTTTCAACACACTTGGCACGAGGCCGTCAAAGAAGGGCTGAGAGAACCTGGTTTCGCCAAGATTATGGTCTTGGGCGTCGGTGGCGCAGGGAACAACACTGTAAATCGACTCATGGAGACCGGAATAATTGGTGCTGAGTGCGTTGCGATAAACACCGATAGACAACATCTGGATGCGATTCACGCTCACCATAAGCTACTCATCGGAGAAAAGACCACTCGAGGGCTGGGGGCGGGCGCTGATCCCTCGGTCGGCAGAATTGCCATCGAAGAATCTAGGCAAAAAATCAATACATTACTTCACAATGTTGACGTGACATTCATAGCTGCTGGCATGGGAGGAGGTACAGGCACCGCAGCCGCTCCTGTGATAGCTGAAATCAGTCGCGAGAAGGGCTCAATAGTCATTGGGGTTGTGACTATGCCATTTATCCACGAAAGGGCCAGGCTCACCATCGCCGCCCAAGGTCTCAGCGAGATGAGGCGCTTTTGCGACACAGTTGTGGTCATTGACAACAATAAATTGATGGAGTTGGTTCCTCAGCTGCCTTTGAGCGAGGCTTTCAAAGTTGCCGATAGTATACTATCCAATATGGTAGGCGGAATTACCAACATTATCTCAATGCCGAGCTTGATAAATCTCGACTTCGCGGACTTTCGGACGATCATAAAGAGAGGTGGCCTGGCCCTTGTGGGCATTGGCGAGTCAGATTCCCCTAATAGGGCTGAAGAAGCTGTGAGGAATGCCCTTCAATGTCCGCTCCTCGACGTAAGTTATGACGGGGCGCACGGCGCTTTGATTCATGTGAGCGGAAACGACTCAATGACCCTTGCCGAGGCATCCCAGGTTGCTGAAATAGTCACCGAACGACTTGATGAAGAGGCCCTGGTCATTTGGGGCGCAAGGATAGACGAAAGGCTGGAGGACTCTATGAAGGTAACCTTGGTCTTAACTGGGATAGACTCACCATATGTCTATACCGGATACACTGGCATTCCGGTAGACCTCTATAACCTTGAACCCGACCTTGAGTTCGATCAAAGGATAAATTTGGATGTCAATCTCGACCAGATTGAGACCTGAGTTACTCATTTTCGCTTCGGGTGCCCTTTGTAAGGGGGGCTCCTAGATCGATCTAGCGTAATTAGCACATTCTTGCTATCTACTATCTTTTAGGAGCTATCCTAATTGTGGCAAGGTTCCTTGTCATAGCAGCGCGCGCTCTGGTGATTTTAGAGACATAATGGAAACCAACACCTCTGCAGAGACAAATGTGTCTCCATGGAAAAGACTCTATTTCATGATTATCTTGGGCTTTTTCTTGATTGTTACATGTTTCTCCTTCATTATCGCTGCAATTTCATCTGAAGGTGGCTTTGGAGGGACATTATTATTGGACCGTTTCCAATCGCTTTCGGGTTCGGTCCTAGGCCAGAATATATTGCACTAATATCCTTTGTCATAGCCATAATCATGATCCTGATATTCCTTGTCATGCGCAGCAAGGCTTTGGCTTTTTTTAACTAGAGACCTTCATACAGGTGAAAAATTTTCAGCGATTTTCAACACAAGCAACAATATTTTTAAATCACTCGTTTTATTAAGGCTGTCTAAGCTTAGACGTGAGCAAAGGAGACTGAGGGAAAGAGATTGGTGCACGTAGTTGCTGAAGATAAAATTGGAAAACGTACCCTTCTTATGGGCAACGAAGCCATTGCACGAGGAGCGATCGAAGCAGGCATTCAGTTGGCCGCGGCATACCCCGGCACTCCTTCATCTGAGGTAATGGAAACACTTGCGACGGTTGCTGATGACTTGGGCTTCTACGCTGAGTGGTCTACCAATGAGATGGTAGCCTTCGAAGTTGCCTCTGGTGCAGCCATAACTGGGGTTCGATCGCTAGTCTGCATGAAGAATGCTGGCTTGAACGTCGTCATGGACATGTTCATGACTCTGGTTTACAGTGGTGTTAGGGGAGGGTACTTGATAGTCGTCGCAGATGATCCTGGCGCCCACTACTCTTCAAACGAGCAGGACACGCGATTCGCCGCGATGTATGCGAATATTTTGTGCTTTGAGCCTGCCAATCAGCAAGAGGCGAAGGATATGGCTAGGATTGCTTTTGAGCTTTCAGAAAAGTTCGAGCTGCCCGTCTTCCTTCGTTCAGTCACTCGATTGAGCCACGCAAGCGGGGACGTAACATACGGCGATATGAGAAAGGAGAAAAGGAAAGCAATTTTCGATAGGCATTGGAAACTGCCATATCGCTGGAACGTTTACGGGCCGCCAAGTACTGTCTCAAAACACGTTTGGCTCTTTTCAAGGGCTCCTCTGGTCAAAGAATTCGTGGAGTCTACAGAGTTCAATACGCTGGAAATTGTCAAAGGCGCAAGGGTTGGAATCATAGCTTCTGGCATCGGTTCATCCTACGCAAGAGAGGCCGTGAGAGGATTGGGCCTTGATGGCAGGGTCAGCTTCCTGAAAATCGGAACTCCTTACCCGTTGCCTGAGAAGAAGATTGGACAGCTTCTGAATTCCGTTGAGAAAGTGATCATGATAGAGGAAGGCGATCCAGTTGTCGAGATGCAGGTAAGGGCACTGTCCAATAGTTTGGCTCCAGGGAGAAAGATCTCTGGAAAGATGGCCATAGATCAGATCCTGAACCCGTACGATGAACTCACGCCTAATGTAGTCGCTGCCGCGATAGCGAAATTCTTAGACATCAAATTCGAAGAGATCAGCAAAAGCAGGCTTGAGGCCAAGGCTGAGATTCGCAAACTGGTTGCGCCACGGTCCTCAACGCTCTGTGCTGGTTGTCCACACTTGGGTACTTACTGGGCTCTGAAGGTCGCTTTAAGGAGGAGCGGTGGAAAGGTTTGGATAGTCAACGGTGACATAGGCTGCTACGAACAGGGCGGCTACGGGATATTCGCCACAAAGCTGGCTCCGAGTTTCGTGGATCACTCGGTGAAGTACGATATAGACACGCCCTACGACACGCTCGATACCAACTACATTATGGGCGGTGGAATAGGCCTCAGCCAAGGTGAGTTCCATGCCAAATACGAAGATGGAGCCATAGTTGCGGTTGCGGGAGATTCCACATTCTTCCACGCCTGCATGCCCGCCATCGTGAATGCTGTTTACAACAAAGCCAAGGTAACCTTCTTGGTCTTGGACAACGCTTGGACAGCTATGACTGGACACCAGCCCAATCCGACTACGGGGATGACGGCGATGGGCCAACAGAGCCCGATTTTCCGAATAGAAGAGATCGTAAAGTCTTTGGGAGCAGGTCTGGTAAAAGTGGCCGATCCATACAACCTGAAAGAAGCCAGAGAAGCCATTGAGGAAGGAATAAAATACCCTGGTGTTTCTGTAATCATAACTAGAAGGCTTTGCACCCTCCAATATCTAAGAGAAGCTCGCAAATCAAAAACCAAGATAGTTCCGTACGCCGTTAACAAGGAGAAATGCACCGGGTGCAAGATCTGTATCCAGTTAGGTTGCCCTGCTATAGATTTCGAAGATGGATCAAAGAAAGCAGGTATAGATCCATTGACGTGTACTGCATGCGATATGTGCGCGCAACTGTGCCCATTTAGGGCTATTTCTCCAGGAGGTTCTCAGTAATGAACAAAACCAAGGATCTAAATCTCATAGTGGCTGGAGTAGGAGGGCAAGGCAGCGTCCTTGCGTCCCACATAGTTGCGGATGCGGCTGTGAGGGCCGGACTGAAAGCCAGAGTGGGCGAAACATTCGGCGCGGCCATGAGAGGAGGAGCCGTTTCAAGCCACATCCGGATAGGTGAAGACGTTCAAGGTCCTTTAGTTGCCGAAGATAAGCTGGATATTCTGATCGCCCTAGAACCTTTGGAAGGCCTGCGAATTGGGGTAAAATACCTTTCACCCACTGGAATCGCGATTCTGAACACCAAGGCCGTGCCATCTATAGACGTGAACATAGGGAAAGCAACTTACCCGGAAATCTCCACTATAGTTTCCTCCCTCGAGAGGCTCTGCAAAAAGGTAGTCGCCATCGATGCCACTGGGCTCTCGATAAAATCTGGAAGTGCCAAGACCCTAAACATGCTTATGCTTGGCATGGCAGCTGCAACGGAGTTGTTGCCGTTTCCAATTGAAATACTAAAAGAGACGATTAGAGAGAGAGTCCCAAAGGGCACAGAAGACCTCAACATGAAGGCCTTCGACGTAGGATACAAGGCAGCAAAGGAACTCCTTTGACCCTTTTCTTTGGGTTTTTTATTTCTCACTTTATCACAAAGAGGAGGCCAAAATAACGTCTTTTGTTACTCATCTTAAATGTGCAAAATGTGGCACCGAATATTCCTTGGACGATAAACGTTGTCTATGTCTTCGAAAGGACGACGGGCGCTTAGATGTGTACTACGACTACAGGGCAATTTCAAAGGTTCTGAACAAGGATACACTCAGAAAAAGAGCACCTGGATTATGGAAATACAAAGAACTCCTTCCTGTGAATGATGAGAAAAAGATTGTAACCCTAGGTGAGGGAGGTACCCCCCTTCTGCGTTCAAAGCGGCTGGCAGAGAAATGGGGCGCAAAAAACCTCTATCTGAAGGATGAGACTCGCTCGCCAACAGGCTCCTTCAAGGACCGAGCTATGACCGTCGGTGTCTCAAAGGCTCTTGAATTCGGAATAAAGACCGCAGCCACAGCCTCTAGTGGCAACGCGGCTGCAGCCCTCGCAGCGTACTCAGCAAGGGGCGGTCTAGACTGCTATGCTTTTGTCCTCGACATCGCTCCAATGGAAAAGATTGCTCAGCTCCTCCTTCTGGGAGCAAAGGTCTTGGCTGTCAAGGGAATTGAGAAAGGCGAAGACCCAACAGTAAAGATGCTGCGGATGGTTGTTGAGAAGTATGGCTGGTATCCCTGTCCGAGTTTCGGGCCATTCAACCCCTATCAGGTGGAAGGCCCAAAGACCATCTCATATGAGATCATAGAGCAGATGAATTGGGCGGTTCCTGATTGGGTGTTACTAAGCACTGGCGCCTCATGTCTTCTCGCAGGAATTTGGAAGGGCTTTCGGGACTTCCAGGCCTTGGGCCTGATCGATCGTATCCCAAAGCTGGCGGCTGTCCAATCAGACGGAAACGCGCCATTAGTGAGAGCTTATCAAGAGAAAAAGGGACCTTTTGAGATCAAAGCATGGGAACATCCAAATACAGTTGCGGGTGGACTCTCTGATCCCTTCCCCTGGGACGGGGACATCGGACTGCGGGCGATTCGCGAATCGGGTGGAACAGCGATAAGTGTTCCAGATAAAGATATTCTGGAGGTGCAGAGTGCCCTCGCATCGCACGAGGGGATATTCGGAGAGCCCTCGGGAGTCACTTCATTAGCCGGCTTCAAAAGGCTCTTGGAAATGGGGGTCATAAAAAGAGACGATGCAGTTGTAGTTCCAATCACGGGAACAGGTCTCAAGGATCCAGGCACGGTTCTCAAGATGTTCAGAGGTGCTCCTCAGATAGAAGCAGACATGAATGAGTTTGAATCTGCCATCGCAGAATATTATAATTTAAGCATTACGTGAGCTCTAGCGCTTTAGTCAATGCATCTACGTTGAAACCTACTATGACGCGCCCCTCAACTTCTGTTACAGGGACCGCCATTTGGCCCGACTTCATCACCAATTCATAGGTCGCTTCTTCATCGAAGGAAACGTCTATGTCAACGTACGGAATATCTCTCTCCCGCAGGAATCTCTTCAACATTACACAGTTAGGACAATCTCTACTGCTGTAAACTTTGACTCTCCTCATCGAAGACTCAGCGACCCCCCAATTGATTACTTCTAAACCATCGCGTTGGATATGCCCTTAAGGGCTTTTGACATATTTTGTATCAATTTTCATTCTTACAACTCTAATTTTTTAAATCATTCAATCAAAAAGCGCCGTAATGATAATTGCTAAGAGCGATGTATTCCAATAGATTCGTTTCTACACAGATACTCTAGCTTAAAAGTTGATCCATTATTTGACGCGTTGATTCACCAAAGAATGTGCAAGACGCATCTATAGGTGAAAATCACTCTTCCTTAATCTTCTTCGCCTGTTCCACAAATTGCTTAATGACGTCAACTGACTTGGGCGTGAGAACACGGGATCTGCCTACCTCGTAGATCTTTATCAAGTTCGCTTTCTCCAAGATTTCCACGTGACGGTATATCGTGCCGTAGTCCAGCTTCAACTGCCTTGCGACGGCTTTTATGTGAAGCGGTCTGTCGGTTTCGGACAGCATTAGAAAAATCCTAAGCCTAGATACATTGCTAAGGGCGGTGAATACCGTTGCAGATTTGTTTAATGTGTCTTCGTCGTACAATCTCTCACCCATTGTAGTTGAGGATCGATTGCCATAGATCCTTGGTGTTAAATAGCTATGAGTCTATTTATAAAAGCCTTCAACCTCGGCCAAAAATGTCCAAGATAAAGCGTGCCAAATTCTCTTTCTTTCTCTGGTTCCTCATGATGGTGTCGGTAATTCCAACATTCATGCCAAGTCCCTCAATTCTTCCTTTCAATGCGACGTCAATCTCGTCTATCACCATCCAGTCCAAGAAATCTCGATAGAGAGCGGCGACTCCGTAGGCACTTGGCTCCATTCCGAGTCCCCTCATAAGTCTATCCGCGGGTCCCTTGATTGCGTTGCCACCAACGATTGGACTTATGGCCACCTTGCGAGCTTTAGTATCCCTAAGAGCTTTTCTGACACCCCTGACACCCAAAATTGTGCCTATGCTGACAATGGGGTTGCTTGGTGCAACGATGATTCCCTTGGAGTCCATGATTGAATCTACGACGTCTGGAGCTGGTTTCGCGTTCGCGATGCCCTTGAAAATCACCTTATTGACGTCATCACTGGTCGCTCTCTTCACGAAGTATTCTTGAAACTTTATGAACCCGCTTCCTATTCGAACCATCGTTGAAACTTTATTGTTGCTCATCGGAATAATTCTTGATCGAATCCCCAACTCATGGCACAATTTCCGTGTGACTTCTGATAATGTAACATTCTCGTCCAACAACTCGGTTCTAAGTACATGAGTCGCTAAGTCCATATCCCCCAACTTGAACCATGTCTCTTCGCCGTACCTGTGAAGAACTTCCATACAGAGAAATGTGTCTCTATAGATGCCCCACCCCTTTTTCTGATCCACGATCCCTGCTAAGGTGTACATCACTATATCGAGGTCAGGCGATACATGGAGACCGTAAAACTCTTCGTCATCGCCTGTGTTTACAATGATCGTTACCTCTGAAGGATCGACTGTATTCAGAAATCCCTGTAAGAATCTTGCTGCTCCGACACCCCCAGCCAATACCGTGTACATTCTCCTCTTCACTCCTTTGGATTGCTTCCCCACTTGTCAAGATAGATTATTTCATCCACGATTTTTCGTTGTGGCTTCGCTGGTCTTTCCGCCGCATAGCCCATGGTCACCAGAGCTTGCGGATCTATATCTTTCGGGATGCTCAAAGATTTCCTAACATCTTCCTTGCAAAACAACGGGGAGCAGTACCAACACGTTCCAAAGCCTTCAGCGTGTGCAAATAATAGAAGAGTGTTGATCGCGGTTGAAACGCTTTGAATCCCCATGGTGTACTCACTCTCTTGCCTTTCATCAAGATAAATCCTCATTTCTCTCATGTTCAAACATGGAACTATAACAACAGGTGCCTCGGTGAACCTCCTGATCGATGCATTGGCGACCTTCGTGCGTACGTTCTCAGGAACCCCATCCCTTTTCAAGTCCCTCTCAAAGCCTTCAGCCATTTTTGCGGCTAGCTTAGTTTTCCTCCTCTTGTCCGTTATTATTATGAATCTCCAAGGCTGCGAGTTATGAGCCGAAGGTGCCCAAGCGACCATGCTAAGTATGTGCCTGATCTTCTTGATCGGCACAGCTCTTTCTTGATATCGACGAACGCTTCTCCTACTTCGAATCAATTCACAAAGGGAATCTTTCGACATTATCTTGAACCCGCCACACTCCAGATGTTCTGTGCCATACGGGTAAGATAATGTTTCTCGGAGAGGGGCCCTTTCCAATTGAAAAAGATGGGCAATACTACTTTCTTGTGATTTCGACTATCCCTCTCGTCGCATCGACTTTGACGTAATCCCCTGTTCTTATGGTCTCTATGGGGTCCTTGTTCAGGTCGCACATCAGAGGTAATTTGACCAAGATCGCTCCGAAAACTAGTGGGGGATCCAGTTGTTTGTTGATTATAGCTCTTGGTGCCGTTCCAGCCTTCGATGCGTGGTAGAGCTCAGATGACGCTCCCACAGACCCTTTGCCGGCGGGAAATACTAAAACTTTGTTGACTATGCTCTTTCCTTCTAATTCATGATTTTTCTCTACTATGATACCACTCTCGATGTCGACTCCGCCAGTGAAAGAGATCCCTTGTCTAGTGACGAGGGCCTCCCCTTCTCCGAATCCCTTTACCACGCCTCTCCCTCTCAACATGATCTTCATATTAAGCCCTCCATCTGCCTTCAAGGGCTGCACTGATGCAGGATTTCGTATCTGAAGCTATGGAACCGGCTTTGAATTGCCCTGGAACATAGTGAGCTTGCTTGAACGAATTTGTGACCATTACTTGAGGCTTGAACCCTATCTCCAAGGCTGCAGCTGGACAAGTGTCGCATATGATCTTTCCGCCAGCTGCCCTTATGATATTCCCGTATCCAGCCTTCTCTATAAGATTCCTTGTCTGTCTTGCCGTGGCTATCCAGAATGTCGTGTCCTTCTTTATCTTCTTACCATCAAGCATTTCTGCGGCGCTCTTGACCTGGTGATATGTAGCGTGAGGGCATCCTAAGAACACAAAATCGACCTTATCTCCGCTTCCCGAATGTATTCCTTCGTAAGTCTTTTTCAGCTCTTCTTCGCCAAACTCTATTGTCTCTTCAGGCTTTTCCCCACCGAATGCTTCATTATCTCTTCGAGCTTCAGGGGTTACCCCAAGTACATGAAACATCGGTACTCCCCCTGTGGTTGCCAATGCAGCGCTGACTTGCATGAAATCTTCGACGGTTGGGATCTTCTTAATTCCTTTGAATGCGGGGATTCGTAGACCCGCTACCTTTCCTCCGAAATATCCCAATGCACCAAAATCGGTCTCATTCTTCAGACTTGCTGTAACGTCTATCAAGACCCTAGCTCGCCTATTCTCATCCAAGCGGAGACCATATTCGGCGGTTCTCCCTATAAACGAGGCAAACCAGACGCTTTGACCGCATTCCCTATTTGTTCGTGCCCCAAAAACGGAGTTGGCATAGACAATGGCCGAGGACTCACACCACGCAATGTTGCTTCCTCCAACTGGGATATTTCCGACCAAGTAAGGGGCGCAGGTCCATGTAGGAGCAGGTCCCATACCTTCTATAAGATCTCTCAACTTGAGTTGTCCTTCAGCAACGTACTCTGGAATGTTGAGATTTTTCCAGTCCACCATATCGGTTGAGGCAACTTGACATGTCGCGGGAACAACTACCCTTGGCTTGGATTTAGCTAGGTCTCCCATAAAGTCCAAGATGGATTTTTTTCCATCCACCATGTAGGCCGAGCAGCTACAGTGAGCGCAATCGATCTTAACCATTCTCTTGGCATTGAAGACCTCTCCCCATGCAACGATGGTTTTCATAGCCCACTCAATGAGCTCGCCGCACTCCCCATTGTACATCCGCTCCTCTTCCTTCGTAAGGTACATTGAATTCCCTCTTAGTTGCTAGCGTTAATAGACTTGGTTGACCCTTCTAAGATTTTTGCTTCTCGGCAACAGTCCGGAAAATTAGAAAATCAGTGAATTTCTAGCTACCCAAAAAAATCGTTCAGGAAAAACAAAAAAAGGAAAAAAGGGGATTAAGCTAGATGCTTTTTCTGGACAGCCTTTACCGATTCTGCGAAGATATCCATGCCTTTCTCCACTTGTTCTCTTGTTATGACCAGTGGTGGGCATATCTTTACTCCGCCGCCATGCCATCCTGAGTTAAACATCAGCAAGCCGTGCTCGAAAGATTCCTTGCACATGTCCATAGCCATTTCCTTACTTGGCGTGAAGTCCCAGTGCCTCCATGGCTTCTCGTCTTTCATGAACTCGACAAGTATTAGCAGACCGGTCCCTTCGAAGTTAGCGATGATCTTCGACTCCTTCTGGATCTCTCCCAGCCTCTTCATTATATAGGAGCCTTGCTTGGCCGCGTTCTCCGGTAGTTTCTCTTCTATGTATGTTTCGATGCTGGCCTTGGCTGCTGCCATCACTATGCCGTTGCCCGCGAAGGTGCTTGTCATGACGCCGCCGTAGTTTTTGATCATCTCTTCTGTCTCGAAGAGATCTTTTCTGAAAACCGTTGAGCCAACCGGCAAACCACTCGCGAGACCCTTGCCTGTTGTCAGCACATCTGGTTCAACGCCTGAGTACTCAATCGCAAACATCTTCCCAGTTCTGCCCATGCCTGATTGAACTTCGTCGTCAATGAAAATTATGTTGTTTTCTTCGCATTTCTTCT
>Ga0154853_104_pt4 | contig 91585 bp, 93 predicted proteins | sample Rifle2008BG16ft_FD_105581 | JGI IMG/M metagenome (GOLD analysis project Ga0154853, IMG submission 105581) | Candidatus Bathyarchaeota archaeon RBG_16_48_13 | reverse complement strand
AACTCTTTTCCCGGCACCTCGTAGACCTTTTCACCATCGGGCGTGTCGACATACTTGGGACCGCCATCTTCGTGGCCAGTATCCTGGACGAATCCCTTCGCCTTTGGTTTATCCTTGACCGATTTGTCGATTCTCTGCTTCACTGAGCGCATCACCCCTTCGGGGTCAAAGCTGAGCCCCACTAGCCTGTCGTCTACAGGGCTCTTCGGATCCTTTTTTTGCTAGGTTAGCTCAGTTTGCTAGTTTTGCTTTTTTTTGTTTTTTTTGCTTGCTTTGCTTGCTTGCTCGGTTTGCCTGCTTTCTTTGCTCGTTTCGCTCGCTTCCTCTAGCGCTTCTGAGCCCTCTGAGTCCCCTGCAAGGCCCCTAGTAGTGCTAGGGGCCTTTGAGGTGCTACCAGGGGCTGGCGGAGGCGGCGGCGAATTTAGCTCAGCATGGCTCATTTGCGAGCCTGGCTCAGCCCCGCTAGCCATTTGAGCCTGGCTCAGCCCCGCTAGCCATTTGAGCCTGGCTCAGCAAAAGTTTCATTCGCTCATCAGCATAATGGGTGCGCAGATGCCCGGCTCGAGCATGTTCGCTCTTAAAAGAAATTTTGCAGCCTGGCCAGGAGCATGGTATAGCTCCCTGGCTAGCTGTGGCTGAGCCCGGGCTCAGCTGGCTCGTTTGGCTGGCTCGCTCGCTAGCTGGGCTAGCTCACTTGGCTCGTTTGGTTTGCTTTGCTTGCTTGCTCGTTTGGTTTGCTTGCTAGCTCGCTCACGCCTTAGCTAGCCCCCAAACGACGTCAGCCTACTACGGCATCTCGAACTCCTCTGCGAACCGACCATGATTAGCCGAGTCAGCTTCGAAGTCCTCCACGATCTCACTCGTTTGGTTTTGAGGATCAAGGTCCAATCTCATGCGCTCATTCTTCTCTGTCTAAGTTTTGCTCCAGCTTCTCTCGGAATTCCTCACCAGTTCCACCAGCCACAAGAAAGCGAACAGGCAACTAATTGCTTGGAAGCGATAAGGGAAGGTTAAGCGCTCAGTCAGCGCAAGTCCGGATTCTCGACCAAAATCCAATCACAAACGAGAAATAGAATCGACGTCTAATTCTTTAATAGACCGAACGGCGATAAATTCGCCTAAGAAACCGCCGCCAAAACCATGAACCAGGCGGAAAATGAGTCTCAATCTTCTGGACGGTGGAAAGATGTTCGGATGGGCAGGAACCATTCTACACGTGAACCTGGAAAACAAACAGATAAAGAAGAAACCTCTGGACAAGACTTTCGCAGTCAAATACCTCGGAGGGAAAGGATTTTCCTCCAGACTCCTGTACGAGCTCCTCAAACCCGGGACCGATCCTTTCTCACCTGACAACCCCTTCATTCTGTCCGTGGGGCCTTTCGCCGGATCCCTGTGGCCCACCTCCTCCCGCTTTGAAGTGAGCACGAAATCCCCCCTGACAAATACCTTTGGCTGCGCCAACTCAGGGGGCCACCTTGGCCCAGAGTTGAAATTCGCGGGCTACGACGCCATCGTCTTCGAAGGCATCTCAAAGGAACCCGTCTATCTTCACATCGAAGACGACAGCGTGAAGTTGAGCTCGGCAAAGGATCTCTGGGGCAAGACAACCGCCGAGACCGAATACATCCTGAAAAAGGATCTGGGCGACATGAACCTCAAGGTGGCCACCATAGGGCCCGCGGGAGAAAGGCTAGTTCTGATCTCAGCCGTAATAAACGATTACGGTAGGGCTGCGGCCCGCGGCGGTCCGGGAGCCATCATGGGCAACAAGAAACTGAAGGCCGTCGCGATTAGAGGCACGAAACATTTGGCGGTGGCCGAGCCGGACAAGTTCTTCAAGCTGGCCGCAGAGAAAAATCACATGGTCAGACAGAGCCCCCGAACCAAGTGGTTGAGAGATTGGGGGACCCTCTCCCTAATGGGATCCAAGAACGCAATAGGCGATCTCCCGACAAAGAACCGCCAAACAGGTCAGTTCGCCCTGGCCACCAACATGGATGGCCCCACCGTCACGGAGAAATACGCGATATCCAGGAGAGGATGCTACGCCTGCCCCATAGCTTGCTCCCACGTTACAGAGATCAAGGAGGGACCATTCGCAGGAACCATCGGGGAAGGACCAGAGTACGAGACCACCGACGCTCTTGGCCCCAACTGCTTCAACGGCGACTTCGGGTGCGTAGCCAAAGCGAACAAACTGTGCAACCACCTCGGTTTGGACACCATGTCCACCGGCGTCGCCATAGGCTTCGCCATGGAGCTTTGGGAGAAAGGCATCCTGACCCCGGAGGATGTGGGCGGACTCGACCTCACTTGGGGCAACACGACCACCATCATAAGCCTGATCGAGATGATCGCCTCACGCCAAGGTCTTGGCGCTGTATTAGCGGAGGGCGTCAAGCGAGCCGCCGAAAAGATAGGGAAGGGCGCCGAATACTACGCCATGCACGTCAAGGGCATGGAACTCGCAACCCAGGAGGGCCGAACCATCAAGGCCTTCGGTCTGGCTCATGCCACTGGGAACAGGGGGGCCGACCACCTGTACGCCCTGCCGACCATCGGCTACGGAAACTACGAGATAGCTCGAAGGTACTTCCCCCACCTCTCGGAGGATGATCTGAAAGAATTCATGGATCTCAGAAACTACAAGTTCAAGGCTCTCCAAGTCACCTTCACCGAGAAAGTCTGCACCATGTCCGACTCATTGAGCTTGTGCAAGTTCAGCAACGCAGAGACCTACGTTCTCACACCAGCCGACATAGTAGAGGGTTTCTCGCTGCTGACTGGGATCCAGATGGACGAGGCCGGACTGCTCCAAGCTGCTGAAAGGATAGTAAACTTGGAGCGATGCATAAACGCCCGGGACGGCTATACCCGAAAGGATGACACCCTACCAAGGAGGTTGCTGGAAGAGCCATACGCCATCCCCGGAGTCAAACCCACCGTAGTAGAGCTAGACGCCTTGCTGGACGAATACTACATCCTTCACAAATGGAACGTAGCCACCGGACTGCCAACGCGTGAAAAGCTCGAGGAACTAGGCTTGGAGGACGTTGCTGAAGATCTGGCGAAGCTGGGAGAGGCCTCGTCAGCCTGACCCTTCAAGAGACTATGGCGCTTCTCTCTCGATCTTCTTCTTTATATCCCCGTAACCAGCATCAAACGCTCTCAGGTTCAGATCGATGGTCCTCTTAGGAACCATCTCCTCAATGGTCTTTTTGAAGACTGCCAGTTCAATATCCAGCCTCTCTATGCCAGCCAACGCCCCCACCATCACCACATTCATGGCTAGCGGGTCTCCGGCCTCCTCAGCCAGCCTCGTTGCCTCTATGGTAATCACCTTACTGGACAAGCCCCCGAGGACTCTCAGGATCTCTTCAACAGATGGGTAAGCCCGATTGCCGATAATCACATCAACCGGATAAATGGATCTGGTATTCACGACAGCGATTCCCTCGGGCGAGAGGAATTTGGCGCCTATCCGGAGGGATTCAACGGGCTCGAAACCCAAGAGGATGTCGCCCTTTCCCTCGGGTATCAGCGGACTGAGGCTTCTCCTGCTTATCCTTACGTGGCTAGCCACGGCTCCCCCTCTCTGGGAAGCGCCGAAGGTCTCGCTGGCAATCACCTTGTAGCCCGAGTCGATGGCGGCTTTGGAAATGATGGCTGAAGCCAATATGTTGCCTTGGCCCCCCACCCCTGCCACCAAAACGTTCGCTTCCTCAAGTCTCATCTACTTGGCCTCCACTATTGCGCCTGCCGCACAAACCTGCCCGCAGACACTGCACCCTGTGCAGAGGAGGGCATCTATGTCCGCCTTCCCGTCCTTGTCCCAGATTATCGCGGGGCAACCGAACTGCGTGGCACAGAGTCTGCAAGCGGTGCATCGTTCTTTGACCACCGTGTACGGATGAACGGCTATTCCCTTCCTCCGGTTTTCCCTCTGCGCATCCAAGGCGCACTCCCTCTTGGATATGACGACATTGACTTCCTTGGACTGGAGGGCTCTCATCAGAGTCTGGGTCGTCTTCTCAACATCATATGGATCGGTCGTCTCAATGCTCGAAATTCCGCATGCCCTGGCTATTGTCTCGGTATCAACCCTTACCGTCTTCTTTCCAGTTGCAGTGATCCCGGTGCCTGGATGCGGTTGGAACCCTGTCATGGCAGTAGCCAAATTATCCAAAATCACCACGGTCATCTTGGCATCGTTGTAGGCCGAGTTGATTAGAGCCGGGATGCCCGCGTGGAGAAATGTGGAGTCCCCGATGGTAGCGATCACGCGTTCAGGGAGGTTAGCATGAGCCAAGCCACAGGCCACACCAATGCTGGCCCCCATGCCATAGGTAGTATCCTGCATGCTGAGCGGCGGAAAGGCGCCAAGGTTGTAGCATCCAATGTCGCCAGCTATTATGCCCTTTTCTCCAGTTTTTCTGAGGGCTTGTTTTATGCAATAGAAGGTGGCTCTGTGGGGGCACCCTGGACACATGGCTATGGCCCTGGGCAACACTATATCCTCGGCCTCCCGGACCCTTTCTCTCAGTTCCTTTGACCGAGGCTCATATTCCACATCCATGAATCCTGCCAAGGCTTTGAGGACAATATCTGGGGTGTACTCGCGTTCCCTGGGAAGGTCTCCTGTCAATTTCCCTCTGATATCCGCCCTATTCTCTACCTCGTATGCTATGGCCCTGACCTTCTCCTCAACGAATGGTTCAACCTCCTCCACGACCAGCACCTTCTCCACTGTGTTGAGGAGCGTCTTGATCTTCTTTGTTGGAAGAGGGTTAACAACGCCGATCTTCAGGAAAGCCACCTTGTCTTCAAGGTTAAGAAGCTCCATGGCTTCAGAAACATAGGTGGAGGGTACCCCTAGAGCTATGACGCCTGATTCAGCTCCTCTAGGCAGATCCAGGTGGTTCAGGAAGAGTTCTTCCGTCTCTTCTCTCATCTGGTTCTGTTTTTCGTGAAGCCATTTGTGTCTGGCTGGCGATTGGGTAGCCACCATGACCCAGCGCTTCGGGTCTTTGATGAATCTAGACTCGTTCCTCTCCCTCCTCAACTCGCCCAACGAAACGTCGCCTCTCGAGTGGCTTAGCCTCGTCACGGATCGGACGAAGACGGGTAGCTCCAGCTTTTCCGAGAGCTCGAAAGCCTCCACCACGGCGTCCTTGGCTTCCTGGGGATTGCAGGGCTCCAGCATAGGTATTTCAGCGAAGTAAGAATAGAACCTAGAATCCTGTTCATTCTGGGAACTATAGGCGCTGGGGTCATCCGCTACTATGATGACGAGGCCTCCCCGCACACCAGTCTGGTTCACAGCCATGAGAGGGTCCGCTATCCAGTTGACCCCTACGTGCTTCATGGAAACCAAAGTTCTCAACCCCGAGATGGCGGAACCTACGCCAACCTCGAAGGCCACCTTCTCGTTGGTCGACCACTCGGCGTGGATATTGAACTGGTCTGCCACAGAAGCTATTGACTCCAGGATCTCCGAAGAGGGCGTGCCTGGATAGGCTGAGGCAACTTGAACTCCTGCTTCGAGTGCGCCTCGTGCGAAGGCCTCATTGCCCATGAAAAGAACTCTCTTGCCTGGGGCGTCCAGTGTTAGAAAAGGATTTGGCATTAGCTATCCCTTGGTGGTGATTAATGCTTATATTGCTCCACAGAATAGTCCTAAAATACGTTTCGTTTTCACTTGGAGTAATTGCATATGGCTAAAATGGTTAAAGCTGCAGTAATGACCAAGCCTGGAAGCATCGTCATTGAGAATTTTGAGAAACCTGAGGTGGATTCTGATTCCATTCTACTCAAGACTGAGGTCGCTGGCATATGCGGCACCGATGTCCATATATTTCAAGGCCACCTCCCTACCGTTCCATTTCCAATCATCCCTGCCCATGAATACGTTGGGAAAGTGGAGACTCTTGGCGCCAGCGCTGTTGGCATGGAGGCAAGGGGCCAAAACCTGATAGTGGGCGACAGGGTTGCGGTCGTTCCATGCATACCTTGTGGCAGATGCTTCTACTGTAAGAATGTTCCTTCCCGACCTAACCTCTGCGAGAACAGGATCTGCTACGGCATAACCATGAGCAGCAAGAATCCGCCTCACCTCTTAGGAGGTATGGCTGAGAATATGTATGTCGTGCCCAGATCGTCGATATATAGGATTCCAGATGATATGCCTTCTGACCTTGCTGTCTTGACAGAGCCTCTAGCCGTGGCGACCAAGGGTCTGGAACGAGCATACGAACCGGGGGTTCCTTACGCGCGGGAAGGTTTCGGAATAGGCAAGAGCGTTGTGGTCCAGGGTATAGGACCAATAGGTTTGTTCGCAGTGGTGGCTGCAAGGGCGGCTGGCGCAGGGATGATCATAGCTATTGATTCAGTCGATTTGAGGCTGAGCGCAGCCGAAGAGTTTGGTGCCAATGTCACGATAAATATGAAGAATGCTCCAAAGAAAGAGGATCGAGTGGCGGAAGTGAAACGTCTCACGCTCGGGAAAGGTGCCGACGTCGTTCTAGAATGTGCTGGGGTTCCTGCCGCGTTCGCTGAAGGACTGGAATTGGTTCGAAGAGGCGGAAAACTCGTGGAGCTAGGTCACTATACGAATGTGGGCACTGTTGAAGTAAACCCAAGAGACATTTGTTGGCGCGATGTTGACATACTAGGATCGTGGTCTTATCCGCCGACTCAGTTCGAAACCGCCTTGAACCTTCTTTATTATCAGAGAGATCGCTTTCCCTTCAAGAAGATGATTACTCATCGATTTTCCATAGAAGACGCGGCCAAAGGCATTGAGAAAATGAATGCCAAGGATGAAAGCATAAAAGTCGTTATCACGCCATAGAAACACGCCAATCGAGGATGGGATAAGCAATGAAATTTGGCATCCAAATATATCGTAGCATGGAAGAAACGATTGAGTTAGGGCAGCTTGCGGAGAACGTAGGATTCGACTACTTATGGATCGCCGACGTTCCAGCCATTCGGGATGCTATTACAACCCTGTCTGTCTTAGCCATGAACACTAAGAAGATAAAACTCGGAACGGCCGTTGCCGGCGTGTTCACCCGTCACCCCTCAATATGGGCATCAACAGCAACCACCATTCAGGAGTTGTCCAAAGGTCGGTTCACTTTCGGCATCTCGGTCGGTGGTTTTCTCGCTCGGTCAAAGATGGGTATCGAACTAGAGAAGCCCGCAATGACGATTCGAAATCAGATAGCCGTTTTCAGAAAACTTCTGAAAGGCGAACCAGCCACATACAAAGGGGAATATGTTACGATGAATGACTTCAAACTCGCCTACCCTATTGATCCTCGTCCAATACCCATCTATGTGGGCGCAAGAGGACCAAAGATGCTAGAACTCACGGGAGAGGTCGCCGAAGGACTATTAACCGAAGGTTCGACAAGAACCTTGAGCGAAAGTAAGAAACATTTGAAAAAGGGGGCTGAGAAGGCTCGGCGCAACATGTCAGACTTTGACACGGCATACCTGCCAACATCTTTCTGGGTTTCCAAAGAAGTATCAAAGAAGGACATGGACATGCTGAAGATGTCTGGAGCCCCTTCAATTCTCGACTCCGTTCCCGAAGTCCACAGGATGCTGGGTTTAGATAAAATACCCGTTGAGATGCTGAGAAAAGCCCTGATAAGAGGTGACTTCAGCAAAGTCCCAGAGTACCTCCCTGACGAGATTCTGCGAGAATTCGCCATTATTGGAGACTGGGAAACGTGCATTTCAAGAATCGAAGAACTGGAAAAAAGCGGCATGACCCAGCTAGTACTAGTTGACCCCATCGGCCCTAAGACGTCGGAAGTGCTCAAGGCATTTGGAGAAAAAGTGATTCCAGCGTTCAAATAGCGCTTGGGAATCGCGCCTATCCTTTGAGGACGTTTTCGAAGATGGGCAGCGGCACTGGCTGCCTTCCGGACTCCATTCTCAATATTCTGAGGAAATTGTCCAATAATTCTTCCTGGGATGCGTTTTCGCTGCTTGACAAGTGACAAACGAGAGTGTTTAGCTCTATCCAGTGGTCAAGCTCCACTTTCATTCTAGGGCTCGTAAGAGTAACGATGACATATTTGTTTACAAGTGCAGCTATTTTACTCACATTTGGCTCTTCTCGTCGGAGATAGGTGTTTTCCTCTTCGGCGCATTCTACCTCTATTTTTCCGTCTTTCAGAGTATCAAAACACGTCACCAGGCACTGTTCATTCTTCAAGAGGTCATCGTTTAGAACCTTAATGAACTCATTCATTTCCCCTTGGTTGTAGTAGTTGATTTCGAAGAAAGTGTCCACTCTTGTCCCTGATGCTTGTTTGAAATTCCCGTAAGCCTTTCGGAGCCCTTCAAAATAGCTCCTGATCAAAGGGTCAACCTCGGGTTGGGTGCCACTTTGTATCGCTTTTCCCAATTTGAGGGCAAATTCTTGTTTCAATTCTGATGGGAAGAAACTTCTCAAAGAGAATTCGACGGAATCTTCGTTCTCCCTTCTTATTTTGGCCTTGTAGATTAGACCGCGTCTTTCGATGTCGGCAACATTGCCTTTGACCACGCTGGCGCCCACAACCTTCGTTTTCTTCTCCAGCAACTCTGTGATCGTCCCTTGAAGCTCCTGGAGAGGCATTTCTTCAGAGGTAAACTCTCCATTTTCCACGTAAACTCTCACTGTGGGAGTTCCTATGCTCGAGAAGAAAGAAGAAATAACGTTGATTGCGGTCTGGTGTTTCTCGAGAGGCACCGTAATTTCAGCGTTCGCGCCAAGTATTCTCATCGCATATCTCTCTGTGACTCGCAAGAGAAGAAGAAACGATTTCCTGGATTTCAACTTATCTGAAAGGTAGCCGCGCAATTCAATTTGAAAAGGTTCGCTTGAAATTGGCTGGGCTGATTCCGAAAAATATAATAAAAAAAGGCTTTGGCTTTAGAAAGAATAAGTTAAGGTAATAAAGGTAGGCTCCTTCTATTCCCCTTCTTGCTTCTTTTCTATAGCTTCAGATATAGCAAAGTTCGGTCTCACCGTCGTGATGCGGACCATCGTCTTCTCGCCAATGTTCCCACTCGGGATAAAGATTATGTAGCCTTCAATCTTGGCTATGCCATCGCCTTTCCTTCCTTTGGCGATGACCTCCAATTCGATTTCTTGGCCTTCAGTCACAGGTGGCGTTTTGGCGCCCGCCATTCTAGGTTTCTGCTCTGCACCCTGAGGTGAAACTTCTCCTAAATTCTCGCCTTCTTCAGACAAAATTTATGCACCTTTTAGATAGATAGCAAAATCTCTTCTACTATGAGGATATACTTAAAATTTTTCCAAGATATGAGATTTGGGGATGAATCACGGCTTCTCTTTCTCTTCTGTTTCTTCCTTTTTGGCTCCTTGATCTCCAACAGTCGGCGAAAAGATGAGCTTCGATTTCTGGATGCCCACGTGTCTGAGGGGGGCTATCTTCTTCGCTTCATTGAATATCTCAGAAGCTATCTTACCTAGAACCGCCTCTTGAACGAAATTATCAAACCCCAGCGTGCTTGCCTTTGTTTCGAGTGTCTCACGCATTATCCGCCTGATGCTATGGCCCTGAGCTTGCTTTATTCTGGAGGCCGTGAATGCGATTGCGGAAACCCTCATTTGGTGTCCGTCCCCAAGAGTCACCTTGTAAATTCCCTCTATCCGTGTGCTACCTCGTCGGACGAGGCTCCTTAGGTAATCACGAGAATATTCGTGGCCCTTGAATACTGTGTCAACCTTGCTCCCTTTGACGTCTGCAGTCTTAAAGTACAGCTTTATGTGTTGTTGGGAGAAATCTCCAGTTACGTCGTATAGAGTAGTCTCAACGGCGCGATTCAATATCTCAACAGAGTCGTTGCATGGTGCTAACGCGACAATATTCCCTCCAAAGTAAGGCGGCGCAGATATCGAGAACCATGTCTTATCTCGCCATTTGTCTTTAATCTTTTTTTTCTCGGCTTTGGGCAATCGTTATCCTCCGAAAGACACAGAGTTTACAAGAGGACAATGCACTAGCGTTTAAAAGCTTATTGCTCTAGTCAGGTCTTTTTTCCATGTGACTCCATCTCATGCAGCAGTCTTTTGGCTTCGTCAGCCCTCACTTTTCGCTCTCTAACCATCGCTTCTGCGACTTTATCTATGAGTTCTCCGCTAGCACCAGCCATTACCGCAACGTTTCTCGCATGGAGCCTCATATGACCCCTTTGAATGCCCTCGGTTGCCAGTGCCCTGAGAGCTGCGAGATTTTGCGCCAAACCAACTGCTCCAATCACTTCTCCCAACTCGTTTGCATTCCTTACTCCAAGGATTTTCACTGCGATTCTGGCCATAGGATGGGAAACCGTGGCCCCCCCGATTAGACCCACGGCTAGAGGCATCTCAATGACCCCAGAAAGATCACCGTTGTCATCCTTTTTCCAAGTTGTCAATGTGGTATATCGTCCCAGTCTTGAAGCATAGGCATGAGCTCCAGCTTCTATAGCCCTCGTATCATTGCCAGTAGCCAATACAACGGAAGTTATGCCATTCATGACTCCTTTGTTGTGTGTTGCAGCCCTATACGGATCCGCGGCAGCGAAAGCGTAGGCCTCGATTATCCTGTCCACCACCACTTCCCCGCCAAGCGCTTCCCTTTCAAATGTCGCCGTGGATTTAACAAGGCGCTTCGTTGCCAAGTTCGACAAGATCCTCAGGTTGACTCGCCCACCAGATATCTCTTCAACCATCGGTGCAACAGCCTCAGCCATGGTGTTCACGGCGTTAGCTCCCATGGCGTCCCTGCAGTCGACCATGAGTTCAGTAATGACCATGGGACCAACCTGAGTGTCTATGATCTTCACTTCCAAATCCTTCGCGCCGCCCCCGAGCTTCGAAAGTATTGGATCTTGATCGTTGGCCACTTTCAAAATATCCATCTTCTTTTTGAGTATGAATCCCTTGGCGCTGATGGGATCCGGAACATCAACAATCTGTATCTGGCCAATCATAATGGGTGGAGTGCTCGTGGACCAAAAGCCCCCCCTTACTCTGGCAATCTTTGCGGCATGACTTGCCGCGGCCACTACCGATGGCTCCTCTATCGCCATCGGTATTAGGTAGTCCTTGGAATTTACGAGGAAATTAACGGCTATTCCCAAAGGAATCGAAATTCCCCCAATAACGTTCTCTATCATTCTGTCGGCTTGCCCGAGACTCAATCCACCCATAGATTCGGTGGTCTTAACCTCCTCCTCGGTCAATCCAGCCAGAATCTTGACTTTCTCCAACCTTTCAGCAGGCGTGAGTTTGTAGAATCCTGAGATTTCGGAGGAACCCATTTTCTTCAACTCCCTCTATATTACTGTACTCAGGGTTTTATTTCTTTCACGCAAGGTTTGATCTATACAGTAAATGCGACCTCAGGTACTGTATCTGATAACATGCTGTGAGCCAGGCAGTTCAACCTCCCTGAAATCCGTTGGTCAAATGAAAAAACAGTTTATTGGGCAGGATTTGCTACCTAATTTCAGGGGAAAATCATGCGGATCAAAGCGGTTGGCTTCGACTTCGTAGGGACCTTAGTCCAATCCAACGCTGACCATGAATCCTGCATGAGACAACTCATAGAGACCCTGAAAGCGGCTGGACTCGAATTCTCTTCGGATAGATTCAAGGCTATTCACGCAGTAGTCGTGAACAAGTATAGAGACTTCAGAGAGATGACTTGTGTTGAGGTCAACAATGAGGTCTGGGTTTCTGAGACCCTATGCCAGATGGGTTATTCCCTTGAACCCAACAGCGAAGTGATCCGAGTTGCAGTAGACGCTTACTTCCAGCCATATATCGATTCTCTATTCTTCTCCCCCAAAACCTTGTCCACGCTGTCCAGGGTACATCGCAGATTTGCCACATGCTTGATCTCAAACTTCACTATTGCTCGGGCAATTCACAAAAGCATCAGGAGACTTGGTCTTTATGATTTTCTTGACAAAATAGTAGTATCTGAGGAAAAAAGCCTGAGAAAACCGCACCCAAAGATCTTTAGAGACTTCCTAGAAGCCTTCGACATTAGGCCCCAAGAAGCAGTCTTCGTCGGAGACAGCATGATCCACGATATCTATGGCGCTAAGAACTTAGGGATGAAGACCATATTGATAATGAGCAAAGCCAATGATCCGACTGGACGGAAAATCATCTGCCCAGCCCTGGACCCGGTAGAACCCGACTTCAGAATTCTCTCCATCGACCAAATTTCAGACGTGCTTGATAAGCTCTGAAAGTAGGCACGAACCTTGAAAGAAAAGATTGGGATGGCAAGTCTCCCCCTTCACTATGGGCATGCCCCAGCTTGGCTCGTCGGTCGTATGAAGAGACTCTCCAAAGAAATAATGATCGTGATGTTGGATAAGTATGGTCCTGATGAAATCCTGGGACGACTCTCCGATCCTTTTTGGTTTCAGTCCCTTGGATGCGTTCTGGGCTATGATTGGCACTCCTCAGGCGTTACCACTGTCGTCACGGGGATCCTGAAGAACGTGCTGAAACCTGAAGAACATGGTCTTGCTGTTGCTGGCGGGAAAGGTGCCGCCTCTTTGAAGACTCCCTCCGAGATTGAACAGATAGGTCGAGTATTCTCCCTTTCGGAAGAGGAGGTCAACGAGCTGAAATACTCCAGTCGGATGAGTGCGAAGGTCGACAACGCAGCAATTCAAGCTGGTTATCCACTCTATCATCACACCTTCTTCATGACTGTGAACGGTACATGGGCTGTTGTTCAACAGGGAATGAACGTCTGTGAGAAGACAGCCCGAAGATATCACTGGCTCTCGGATCGGGTCAAGAGCTTTGTGAAGGAACCTCATAACGCTATTATTTCTGACAGAGTTGAACAGACTGTTCTCAATATGACCTCGCCCGTTAGTGAGGATTGCCAAAAAACTTCCCTCGACTTGACAAGGGATGGACCGAGAACCATAAAGCGGGATTTCCATTCCCTCAGACCGCAGCATCAAGAGGTTCTCACGAAATGGCTTCAAGTAAAGTCAGACAGGGATAGAAAGACTTTCAGAGCAATGCATCTCCCCGTAGACCTGAATTGGAAGGCATTGGAAAAGGTGTATGACTTTCAACCTAGGAACTACGAAGAACTGCTTGCCTTCAGAGGAATAGGGCCTGCCACAGTTAGAGGTTTGGCATTGATTTCTGAATTGGTATACGGGAGCGAACCTAGCTGGAAAGACCCCGTTAAGTTCAGCTGGGCCTATGGCGGCAAGGACGGTGTCCCTTTTCCAGTTGATAGGCGATCTATGGATGAAAGCGTCGATTTCCTTAGGGAAACCATTGACTCCTCGAAACTGGGTGGGAACGAGCTAAGTGACGCCCTTATGAGGCTGAAAAACATCGTTCCGAAAACGTAAACAAGGTTGTCTAACGGCTGATCTCAAGTCTATCCATGACAGAAAGCCAATCTATTCCGTTAATCACGCTTTTCAGATGGCTTTCCAGCAAGGCTTTTGTCCTCTCCTCCCCAAGCCGATCGGAGTTCCAGAATACGAAAAATGAGTTGAAGGAAGCCTCTTCAACCGACCATGACCTACCTTTGGTCGTGAACCTTATTCTTCCCAATTCTCCCAGATGACATCCCTCATTTGGGCACAGTATGTTGATCTCATGCTCTCTTATGTTGAACAAGAAAATCCCATACTCCCTCGGAGATCTTATGAGGCGCCCGCAGGGACATTGGGCATAGTCACTCTCTGTCTCTTGGTTCTCCTGAACAAGAGCCTCAAATAGGGCTTCCTTATTCTCAACATTGATTCTAGGCTGTCTCAATCTCAATAGCTCTCTCATTATTGTTGAAGATGGTGATTCATTCATCAAACTGAGATCATTTCATTCTTCAAGAACCTCTCTCGCATCCATATTAAACCTTGGCTTCTTGGGTCCATTCTGCATCACGAATGGTATCAGTCTCCACGCTAATGGCTTCAAACGAGGTAGAAGTATTATTCAACTAGGCGCTTCGGGTCAAACATATTTTCGTCGAAGTGTCGCATGATTCAGAATATTTTTATTAATAGATCGCAGCTTCTCAGAATAGTCCATAGTAGACGTGAGCGGCCGTGGTCTAGTCTGGTCTAGGACGGAAGCCCCCCATATGTTTGAGGGAGAGCTTCTAACCCGGGTCCAAATCCCGGCGGCCGCATCCAATCTCTAAGCGTTTTGCAGCGCCCTGAGCCTCTTGACCATGTTAGGGTGCGTCGAAAAGACTTCGGCCAGTTTATCCGTGCTCGTTACGGGTCTCTCCATGATTTCCTTCACCAACTGCTGATCTGTCTTATTGAGGCCGGCATAAGACATTGATGCCATATCGTTCTGAGCATTATCTGGGTCACTTATCAAGAGAGCCTTGAAGCTGCTAAGTCCACGGAAATTCATCTTGTTTTTGCTCTTCATTTTGCCTGTGGATGTCACGATCTTAGCCAATGCTTCAGACAGTTTCCTTCCCCCATCATCCACGTTCTCGGCGCTCTCCCTGTCCGCGTAGTATTCCCTTAGGCGACTTAACCCCAACACAAAAAGGTTCAGAATGAAGTAGAGCGCTATGCTCACAAAACCTATGAGAGCCGTTGTTCCAGCTCCGTTGTTCCCACTTCTATCCCTGTTACCGCCGAGCATGTTGCTCCACATGAGGCTGTATCCGATGTAATAGAATATGGCTGGGAGAACTGACACGAACATCATGATCTGAACATCCCGATGCTTGATGTGCCCCATCTCGTGACCGATGACCGCCTCAACCTCTTCCATCTCAAGGTTCTGTGTCAAGCCTTGGGTTACGGCAATTCTGCTTCCAGATAATGGTGAACCATATGCGAATGCATTCGGCACTGGAATACCCGCCATCATGAGTTTGGGCGTCTGGATACCCAGCTTTTGACTAAGGTTCTTGACAACCGCATGCAACTCAGGTTGCTCATTCACAGGGACCTCCTTGACTCTGTACAACGCACCGATCAAGTAAGGTGCGACAAGCCATTGGACAATGTTGATAATGATAACAAGAAATGCTAGGGATAGTAGGTCTACTGTTCCCAGAAGGCTCAAGAGTACAGTAAAGAAAAGTGTGGAAACACCAACTATTAACGCCAGTGTCCCAAGCATGGATAGTTGAAGTTTGAATATGCTCATGTTCTCAGACCTTGGAATTTGCTAAGGATGGAGTCGACGCTCAAATGTTTTTTCTGTATTTCAAATAGTACTATTGACAACAGTGTTTTGTATCAAAGGATGACTTCTCTCTCTTAAAAACATTATCAGCCGTCAACTTTCCCCCGTGATTCATTAGGCTTTTCAATAATATTGGCGATTCTTGTGTCACTGGGGCATGACCAAAGAAAAAAAATAAATACCTGTTCCTGATAGTCAGTTTTTCCGTCAAAAGTAATTCTTGAGGTGAATTTTGAATGGCAAGTATGGGCTCAGCTGGAGGAGTTCCTGTTCTGATATTGAAGGAAGGATCCAGTAGAACTCGTGGAAAAGAAGCTCAGAGGAACAACATTTCAGCAGCGAAGGTAATCTCGGAGATCGTGAAATCATCCTTAGGCCCTAGAGGAATGGACAAGATGCTCGTTGACAGCCTGGGTGATGTCACCATAACCAATGATGGCGCCACAATATTGAAAGAGATGGACGTAGAACATCCTGCCGCAAAGATGATGGTTGAAATCGCAAAAACAACCGACACCGAAGTTGGCGATGGAACCACTTCGGTCGTGGTTCTAGCGGGAGAACTCCTAAAGAAAGCGGAGGGTCTCCTCGACAAGGATGTCCACCCATCGATAATCGTAGATGGCTATAAGAAAGCTGCAGACAAAACCTTGGAGATATACTCGGATCTCGCAATCTCCACAACTTCGACCGACAAAGAGATGCTGAGGAAAATTGCCCGAACATCAATGGCCACCAAGATGGTCTCAGAAAACAAAGGATTATTTGCAGATCTGGCTGTCGAAGCTATATTGAACGTGGCTCAAAAGGTTGGAAACGAATACAAAGTGAGTCTAGATGACATAAAGATCGAGAAGAAGACCGGAGGATCACTGGACGATACGAAGAAGATCGATGGCATAGCCTTGGATAAGGAAGTCGTTCACCCTGGAATGCCAAAGAAGGTCGAGAACGCCAAGATTGCGCTCATAAGCTCCGCCCTGGAAATAGAGAAAACGGAGTTTGACGCAAAGATCAACATCGAAGAACCCGAACAGATAAAGGCCTTCATGGACGAGGAAGAACACCTGCTAAGTGACATGGTGGAGAAGATAGCGAAGTCTGGCGCCAACGTTGTGATATGCCAGAAGGGCATCGATGACATGGTTCAGCACTTCATGGCAAAGAAAGGAATCCTGGCGATCAGGAGAGCCAAGGAGTCCGACATGGAGAAGCTCGCAAAGGCCACCGGCGGCAGAGTCACAAATTCCTTGAACGACCTCACAGCAAGCGATTTGGGAAAAGCCAAATTAGTGGAGGAACGAAAGGTGGGCGAAGATAAATGGACCTTCATAGAAGGCTGCCACAACCCACACGCCGTGACGATACTGACCCGAGGTGGAACCGACAAGGTAATCGACGAGGCGGAAAGATCGATCCACGACGCGCTCAGCGTAGTAAAGGACGTTGTTCAGAAACCCAAAGTCGTCGCCGGAGGAGGCGCACCTGAAACCGAAGCCTCAGCCAGACTCAGAAGATGGGCTGAGAAACTCTCAGGACGAGAACAATTGGCGGCTCTTGCATTCGCCGAATCCCTTGAAGTGATACCGATAACCCTAGCAGAAAACGCTGGATTGGATCCAATAGACATCATCGTGGACCTGAGGGCCAGACACGAGAAAGGCGAAAAATGGTACGGCGTCAACGCGATCGAAGGCAAAGCCACCGACATGGCTAAGCTGGAAGTCTATGAGCCTCTAGTTGTCAAAGAACAGATCATAAAAGCCGCTTCCGAAGCAGCCACAATGATTCTGCGGGTCGACGACGTCATAGCGGGAGGCAAGTCCAGAGCTCCAGCGGGACCCCCGATGCCACCAGGCGGTGGTATGGGTGGCATGGGCGGAATGGAATAGATCCATAACCTTTTTTATTTTCTTTTCTTCTATTTTCCATAATATACAGAGTAGTGTTCTCTATGATTACACCTTCGGAGAAAAAGCAGCTACTGCTAGCCGAGAAGGGTGCGGACAAAAAGGATTTGGAGAGGCGGCTAGAGTTGGTAGAGAATGCTCTCAAAGAGGAGCAGAAGAAGACAGCGGATTACTTAAACCGCCTAGGGTACCTTCAAGCAGACTTCGAGAACTACAAGAAACGAGCTAAGAGAGAAATGGACGATATCGTCAACTACGGGAATGAAGACCTCATATTAGAGTTTCTAGTTGTTGTCGATGAACTTGAACTGGCCATCCGGAATAGCGAGCAGAGCAAGATTCCAGAAGGATTGATTGATGGATTGAAGATGATTCTAAAAAATGCCTATAGAATCCTTGAGCGCCAGGGCGTGATTAGGATCGAGGCGGTAGGAAAACCTTTCGAACCGACGAAGCATGAGGCTTTTTCGAAGGTCACAATTGAAGGTCAGAAAGAAGATATGATCGTGGAAGAGATAAGGAAGGGATTCACTTACAAGGGTAAGGTTATTAGACCGAGTATGGTTAAAGTCGCTACAGCACAAATCCCTCCCACTAATGAATCTGAATAATCTGAGGTGTCTTGAATGAGTTCTGAAAGTAAAGAAAGAGAAAAGATAATGGGAATAGATCTTGGCACAACCAACTCAGCGGCTGCCATTCTGGAAGCCGGTCATCCCGTGATAATTCCGAGTGCCGAGGGCCCCACCATGGCAGGCAAAATGTTCCCCTCAGTTGTCGCTTTCACTAAAGAAGGGATAATGCTGGTGGGAGAACCTGCCAAGAGACAGGCAACAACGAATCCTGAAAGCACTATTTTCGAAATTAAGAGGAAGATGGGCACTGACTATAAAGTCAATATTCAAGGCAAAGATTATACTCCTCAACAGATCTCTGCCTTTATTCTCCAAAAGATCAAGAAGGATGCCGAGACATTTCTAGGTGGGCAGATAAAGAAAGCTGTGATAACCGTTCCAGCGCACTTCAACGACAATCAGCGGCAAGCTACGAAAGACGCTGGGGAAATAGCCGGGCTTGAAGTCGTGAGGATAATAAACGAACCCACAGCCGCCGCATTGGCATACGGCCTAGACAAGGCGGAGAAGGAACAGAAAATTCTGGTTTTCAGTTTTGGCGGAGGCACCAACGACACAACTGTAATGGAGTTTGGAGGGGGAGTCTTCCAGGTACTAGCTACAAGCGGTGACACAAAGATAGGTGGCACGGACTTGGATAGCGCACTTGTAAATTACCTGATGGGGGAGTTCCAGAGACAAACAGGCATAAACCTTGGAAACGACAAGATGGCCATGGCGAGACTCAAGGAAGCAGCTGAAAAGGCCAAGATTGAGCTCTCAAATCTAACTACCACCGATATAGATCTCGCATTCATCTCTTCTGACGCTACTGGACCGAAACACCTCCACTACACCATTACTAGGATGAAGCTTGAGCAGCTCGTCTATCCTATAATTCAGAAGATCCGGGAGCCAATAGTGAGGGTCATAACCGACGCAAAACTGGAACCTAAAGACATAAACAAGATAATACTGATTGGTGGCCAGACTCGGATGCCCCTCATCAGAAAATTTGTTGAGGACTTGTTAGGCAAGACCGCGGAGAGAGGTATCGATCCCATGGAATGCGTGGCTGTGGGTGCCGCTATTCAAGGGGCCGTATTGGCAGGAGAGATAAAAGAGCTTCTCCTTCTGGACGTCACACCGCTGTCACTCGGGGTGGAGACTCTAGGTGGAATAGCGACCAAAGTAATTGAGAGAAATACGACTATACCAACCCGAAAAAGCCAGATATTCTCCACAGCTGCAGAATTTCAAACAAGTGTCACCATACATGTTCTTCAAGGCGAGAGACCGATGTCTGCTGACAACGTTTCGCTCGGCATGTTCAACCTAGTGGGTATACCTCCAGCTCCTAGAGGAGTTCCTCAGATCGAGGTTACCTTCGATATAGATGCCAACGGCATTCTCAACGTAACCGCCAAGGATTTAGCCACGGGCAACCAACAGAAGATTGCAATAAGCGCTTCCACAAAGCTGTCCGAATCTGAGAAGAATAGGATGGTGAAGGAAGCGGAACAATTCTCAGAACAAGACAAGGTCAAGAAGGAGACTGCTGAAGCGCTCAATAGCGGGGACTCGTTGATCTACACAGCCGAGAAGACCCTTAAGGACCTAGGTGGGAAATTCAGCGATGATCAAAAGAAGCAGATCCAAGATCTGATCAATGATGTAAAGGATGCAATGACTGCCAAAGACGTCCAGAAAATCAAAAGCAAGGCCGACGATCTGACTAGAGTCCTTCAAGACGCAAGCTCAGCCGTCTATCAACAAACAGCTCAACAACAGCAACAACAGCAACAACAGCAACAACAGCAACAAACCCAGCAAGGTCCTCCTGGAGAGGAAAATCGCGATCAAGAAAAGGTCGTTGACGTCGAGAGCAAGACTGTTGATGAAGAAGTGAAGTAGAAGCCCGACAGATTCATTTCCGGTGGTCTAGTGGGCGAGAAGAGAGATTACTATGAAATCCTAGGCATTCCGAGATCGGCTTCAAAAGATGAAATGAAGGGCGCTTATCGGAAACTGGCCCTCCAGTACCACCCCGATCGGAATAAATCCCCTGATGCCGAAGAGAAATTCAAGGAACTCTCAGAAGCATACGCTGTCCTCTCGGACGACGAAAAGCGCAAACAATATGATAATTTCGGTCATCAAGGTATAGACAGCCGCTACACTAGGGAAGATATTTTCAGAGAGGATATATTCAACGAGGTTTTCAGAGATTCTGGATTTGGTTTCGGCGGTTTCGGATCTATATTCGACGTGTTCCTTGGCGGGAGAGAACGAAGAAGATACGGTCCCGAAAGGGGTTCTGATCTCAGATATGATGTGGAGATCAACCTCGAGGAGGCTTTCAGAGGCGCGGACAAGAAATTCTCTCTCACAAGGTCTGAGAGATGTGATGCTTGCAGGGGAACTGGAGCCAAACCGGGGACAAATCCAAGAAAGTGCCAAACATGCGGCGGTGCAGGTCAGGTTCAGCGAACCAGATCCGCTGGCTTCGCCCAATTCGTTCAGGTCACGACTTGCCCCACGTGCAAGGGAAAAGGGACCATCATAGATACTCCCTGCAGCGCTTGCAGGGGTGAGGGTTTGCTTCAGAAGAGGCGAACAATCTCCGTAAAGATACCGCAGGGGGCAGATGAAGGCACTAGACTGAGAGTAGGCGGTGAAGGTGAAGCCGGAATTAGAGGCGGTCCTCCGGGAGATCTATATGTGGTGGTGCATGTTAGACCAAGCGAGCTCTTCAGGAGGGAGGGCGATGACATAACATTTGATGCCGCAATAAGTTTCTCTCAGGCAGCGCTTGGAACAGAATTAACAGTGCCAACCGTTGATGGGAAATCGGTCATCAAAGTTCCGAGCGGGGTTCAATCTGGGACTGTGCTGAGAATGAAGGGAAAAGGCATGCCCCGTCTTGAAGGCCGAGATCGAGGAGACCAGTATGTCAAAATAAAGCTCATAACACCCGAAAGACTGACCGTTCGACAGAAAGAACTCTATCGTCTCCTGGCAAAAGAAGCCGGGGAAGATGTCTCAGAGGACAAATCTTTTTTCAATCGTTTGAGAAGTGATTGAAGACATCTTAGTCAGCATCATATGACAATATTCTGCCCCCATCCCATGACTTTCTTCCCTGACCCTTTGTCTATATGGGTGGAGCAATATTCTCTCTTCTTGCACTGGGCATTTTGGTCCATTTCAGGAATTCAGTTGACGGGGGATATTTTTCGTAGAGTTCCTCTCGCCGAGCTTCCAGAAGCTTCTCCTCAACTCCAAGGAATTCAGCTGCCGTTAGGATCTTATTGTGATGTTTCCTAGCGTTTCTGAACGCTGGCTCCGCAAATTCCCTCCAATTCTTGTCTCTTAAAAGGTGATGTTCCAAAACGATAGTGGGTATCTCCATAGCCATTTCGCCAATGTTGGACAATGCTGTTCTGAGTGATGATTCCGGTACTCTGTAATCTTTCAAATATGTCGGGGGACCGCCCGTTATCAGAATTCTTGGATTTTCTCCAAGTATCATCTTAGTTGTGTCTTGAACCATAGGACCTTGTACATCTGATGCATATGTAACACTTGCATCGTCGCGCGAGATGGTAACCATTACCACCCATCCCAAAGCAGTGTCCCTTTCCCCGTGAAAGACTGGGCCTGAAAATTCTATTCTGGTTTTTCCGAACTCAATCGAATTTCCATCTGCCGACTCCAGTCTCCTAATGAATCGTCCTGTTGTCTTCTTGAACAACCACCCCCTTCTTCTTTGACTTGGGTTGATGTCGCCTTTGATGTCTTTTGCGTAGACGGTTTTGTCTCTGAAGATCTCTTCAGCTGCATGGAGACTACTCCCGTTCCATATCTCATCATGAAATGTTGGAGTATAGTGATCATAGTGCCAGTGTGTGATGACCAGCAGATCAGAAATCTGGGCTCTTCTTGCTATTTCCACCCGCACTTCCGCTCTGGCCTTATACTCTGAAGGATGGGGCATGAGACCGAAGCGAGGACCCAGAGATACGCCGGGATCAATTAGGAGTTTCACATCTGGGGTTTCAATAAATGTGCACATCGATCTAACGCCAAGGCTTTCGAAGGCGAGTGGTGTGATCACAATCCCATTCAAGTTAGTACAACCGACTGCAAATTAAAGACGTTGCGCGCTTAAATCCCTACTTGCTGAGGGAAAACTTAGGCTGATTTTCAGCGCGCTATCTGCCAAAGAAGAAATGTAAAGGAATCACTGAGAAAATTCATATGTGCGGGTGAATTACCTCATTTTCGATCTTATGAAAGGCGGGTCAGAGGGCCTGTGGAATATTCGTTTTTGCGTCGTTTCGAAGACGTCTAATTATTGCCAAAGAAGAACCGTGTTTCCCCCAATGTCGACACATTGAGAGCTTTTATCTTCACCACCATGGGGTAGTCACTTGTCGCTTTGCCGAGAATCAAGCAATGGTGCGGTGGCAACTCTCGAGCCAATATCTTCACGGTTTCCACATCTATTTTCGATGACTTTGAAACTGTTTCCAAATCATTTTCGTTGGTGAAGTTGAAAAGAAATGCGTTGTCTGCCTGCCGGTAAATCGCCTGTTTTATGCTGTCTGGCTGATTGGTTATGAACGTCGTGAATATTCCCAAGTGCCGCATCCTTGTTACTATGTCTTCCCAATACGTGTCGTTAAGATACAAATGAGCTTCTTCTGCGAAGAGGAAGACCCCTCTTAACGTCCATCTCTCCAAGAGACCCGTGAGCTTACTTAGGACGAACTCTACAACCAGTCTCTTGTATACTTGGGGCAATTCTCTGAGATTTATCACCAGAGTTCCGCCCTTCGGGATCGATTTGAATTGATCCTCAAGCGTCGTGGTCAGCTTGGGGTCGTCAGTGAATAGACTTGAGTTTATGAGTCCGTCGAACCTTCTGATCAACGCGTCCTTTATGAATTCATTCTGAGTAGATTCTATCGCTTGTTTTAGACTCTGCAATGTGGGGACACTTTTTTTGTCGAGGCTCTCCCAAATCCTTCTGAACTCCCAAGCTGAGGTTTCTGGAAGATCAAACACAGTTCTGAGGATATTCAAGACAACGCGAATCCCCACATAGGAAATAGCGGTCTGGAAATTGCGACCTGGGGTCAGAACCACCACTTTTTCGTAGTATTTGTTTTGGGTCCCATCTTTATTGAATCCCAGCTTCGTATATTCGCCATTCACGTCAAAAACGATACACTTGCCACCATGGTCTATGAGCCCTAACATCAAGAGTTTTGAGAAGTTGGATTTTCCAGACTCTTTTTTTCCGGTGATTATGTTCAACTTTCCGTCTATGGAGTGAGCGCTGATGGCGATCTCGGCGCCACTTCTTGTGAAGCCCAGTCCTATTGCCATGGAGTCGTCGGGTGAAACCATTTTTAGAATTTTCTCGTCTGAAATCTTAGCGATCTTGGCGGTGCACCTCGACGGAATCCAAGAAACGTCGGAGCTGAGCCCTTCTTGCGACAGTGTTCCTCTTACCTTGCAGATGTAGAGCTGTGCATCCCTTACCTGATTGAGGTAGGACTTCAGATTGAGCGGGTCTACATCCTCGGCGTCTATGTCTAGACCTGATAAGTCTCTGAGGAGATCTTCCATGATGCCCGGAACGTTCGCGAACGCCACATCGATGATGTGCGCTATCAGCGCCTTGCCGCCGTCTTCGACAAGCAGATAATCTCCTCTCCTCAATCCCTCAGGAGGGCAACTAAGGATTTGGAGGGTGCCGTTCTCGATCTTATACAACCGCATCATAAGCTGGCCCCTCCATGATTTGTCTCCCCCCGAACGGACCGAATATTATGTGCCTCACATCGGGTCTTTTTGAAATACGAAAGGAATAGTATTCCGATACATATCTTTGAAGACCTATAACTTCGGTTGCCGTGAATCTGGAAAATATGTGAGCTAGTCTCAACGTTTCAGGATAGTTTTCGATGATTAGGTCATTGCCTATCAGACGTCTCACCCCTATCAACCCCTGCTCTTCTGTTAGTTCCCTGTCAATATCGAACCTGAACGTGCAAGACCCTGCAGCAAGCTTAGTTACGTAGACTCTCCCAAACGACCTGACAGCCTCTTCGTCACCAGATTTGGTGACGAAGCTCAAGGGGATCATGCAGGGCGAACATCCGTCATCTATGAGATCGGTGATGCATCTGTCGCCTACATAGAGCTGGGTTTTCTTGGAGAGCCCCATGACGGTGTTGCCGTTTTCTCTCGCGTCTCTTAGGATCCGTTGTGTCGCATAATAAGTTGGATCGTTCGTCCAAACGGTCAGAGACCCATCCCAAAGGATTACGGCGTTCCTGAATTTCCCGCATACATTCCTTTGGAGAGCTCGCTCGAAAATGGCGCGAAAAGCGTTTGAAACATAAGGGCGGTCTGGCGCTCTGTACGTTTGCCTGATTGACAGTAAATTCGCGGCAAGAGTGTTGTAAAGGACCTGCTTATTCTTCTCCGTCGCGAATACTATGAAGGGACCGTAACGCGTCAGATTATAGTGATGGTTTTGGGCCCACACCACTGTCCCCCGAAGCGCGAATAAACCGCCTTCATTCGTCTCTCCCAGATCAACGTTTGTTGTGTCGATGCCAACAATTGTAGTTTCTGTAGGGTCAGACTGTATAGGGATTGATTTGATTGCTGCGTTTTCACGGCTCAGATTGAGTTCCATCCAAGGCTCATTGTCGTGGCTCACACTCATGTCTGACGGATCGGTCTTATCAGAGACTACCCGACAATTTCTGACACCGGACAGAGAATCTTGACTGAGTTTCATTAGTTCATCGTGGAACTGCATTGTGTTTTCAAGTACTTGCATTGTCAACAACCTTGATTTTCGTTGTACAATCAATAGTATTGATTGCGCAATCAACAATCAATAGGGTTGGTCAAAAGTATATAAGCGTTGTGCACCACTATCATTGAATATTCACTCAACACCGTCGGAGAAAAGCATCATTGGCTGAGCAGCAACGAACTGTTCACATCAAGATCAAAATAGGCAATGTAGAAGCCGAAATATCTTGTCAGCCAGATCAGCTCAAGGCAGCGGTAGAGAATTTCATTTCAGCTTTGGAAAGCAAAGAAATCGCTTCCACTCCGAGTAGCCTGCCTCTGGGGTCCAGTCCGGAATCCACCCCCCACAAGAAGGTGTTTGTGTCTGACCTAGTCAAAGGATTCTGGTCAGAAGGATGGTTCAGCACAGCTCGGAATCTATCAGAAGTGCATACAGAGCTGTCTCGGAGGGGGTACAACTATGACAGAACTGCCATAGCCCATACTTTGGTAGATCTCGTGAGAGAAGGCTTGCTGACCAGGCAAGGGATGAAGGGCCACTACAACTACATTCAGAAGAAACCGCCAACTAGTCTTCTTCTATCAGCTTAGGTAAGATATGATCTTTGAATCTCAATAACCCGCTCGTGGTTATCCTCTTCTCACCTAAATCAACTGTCTCTACCATCAAAGAGCGGTTCAGTTCGCTCAGTCGGGCTCGAACAACTTCTTTTCCAGCCCCAGTGTAGATCGACAGTTGATCGATCGAGAGAGCAGGCTTGGACAATATTCCAAGTCTGAAACCAAGACTAGCTCCCACTAGATAGCTGATTATCGCGTCGGAAGTCTTTATCCCTTTGAAATCCTTCAGGAATACGGGGCCTTCAGGGGCTATCTTCATGACCAAACCTAACTCTTCGATTAATTCATCGTCTTCCACGGTGAGCTTCAATTTATCTAGGATGCTCAGTTTTGGGGCTATATCATAGAGAAACTTCATCGCTTGGCGGGCAACGTCATCGAATTCTCCGGAGAGATCCTCGGAGAACCCATCATATTGTATCTTCACGGTAAGGCGTGGCTTGTCGCTCATTTTCCTCCCTTCAACGCCGGTAATATTGCAGAGGTCACGTATTTTATTCCCGCTGGAAGGATACCATACTGCCCTCTACCAATTTTCTCGACATACCAAGAAGACATCAATTCAGCTAACCGGGCAGAAACGGTCTTGGATCTCTTACCCACTATTGTGGAAAGCTCCTCCAACAACATAGAAGAACTCGGGCTTCTCCCTAATCTCTCGGCCAGGTATTGTCTCGTCAAATGAATCAATACTGCGTCCTTATCTGACATTCTAGACTTGGTCGTGAGCACAATTGGACCCCTCTCTGAAAAGGCAAAGACTCCCTCTGCATTTCTCAGAAGATCCTCCAAATCTACCGTAATAGTCAGCCTTCTGAGGAGGTCAAAAGAAGGGTACACTTGGGAAAGGAATTTGAGAAAGGCTTTTGCCACTTCATCGGCGTCACCTTCAAATGTAACAACATCTGATCCTTCAAACCTTGCCTGAACTGTCAGTTTCTTCTCCAAGCTTCTCACATCGTATCGCTCTGCTTAGAATGGACAAAAATACCTTTTTATCGGTATTGTTATTTCTCTTTATTGGGTGTGTGATGATGAGTCTGGCCTGTTTGACATATCAAATTGATGAAATAGATCTTGAGTGCGGAACACGCCCGCATTAGCTGCTATTCAAACCATCGCTTTTGTCGCCTGTAACAAAGAAAATCGATTGAAATGAAACAGCATAGACAAGAAAACGAATGATCGATGGATTCTACCCTTTGTCGCCTCATATCAGTCTGAAAGGGATTATAGACGTTTCTCCATAATCGCTCGAGACAAAACAAGAGAATCGGATCCAAAATTGGAAATGTCTCAAACTACACTTCCAGATACTGTCCCCAAGAAACTTGTCTCACAGATTTGACTTCCGGGATTTTCTCCTTCAGAGTCTTCTCGACCATGTTATAGAACGTGTTCCCGGACATTGGGCACCCGGTGCATTGGCCCATAAGTCTCAACTTCACGATACCCTTATCCTCATTAACGTCTACGACTTGAATGTCTCCCCCGTCCGCCCTTAGGCTAGGTCTAATTAATTCGTTGAGTACAGTCTCGACTCTTTCGCGAATATCCTCCTTCTTAGCCATAAGCACTCCTATATTTGGTGAGGAATATTTGTCTTCCCTCTCTAAGCACCTCTTGGCCATGAGAATGGCGTCTTCTCTCTTCCCATAATATCCCCTAATAGTCTTCCTTTCAACGAAGCCGAATTTACAGTATAGATCCCTTGCGACGCCGTTATGAATGCTGACCTCCAGAGTGATTTCGTGAGCATTCATGTTCTTGGCATATGCGATCATGGTCTCCACAAGTCTTCTTCCTATACCCCTCTGTCTGAAATCTGTATGAATAGCCAAATTCGCCAGGTGCGCCGTCCGCTCATGAGGCGCAATTCTAGCCCTTTCAGTCGCCATGATCGCATAGCCTATGATCTGATCATTCGAAGTCGCGACTTGGAAGCCATCGGGTTCTTTGTAATGAAAGACCACAAAAGAGAATTTTGGCCAGGGCTTTGGGAAGGAATGCCTCTCAATTTCGTGCACTTGATCAAGGTCCGCTATCCTGAATGGTCTAAGAAGAACTTCCAAGGGCTCCAACGATACATGCCTTCCTCAAATGACAGAAATGAGCTACGCTTAGAAGAATCTTCCTCCAGCTGAACCCCAGTGATTGCGGTCGATGATAGGTGATTCTAACTCTTTTCATTCATCCAGCGAGTCCTCTCCCTCTCGGGCTCGCCGAAGGGATTGCCAGTATCTCGCACGTTGTTATCCATCTGAGTGTCCGCTTTTGGAACCAAACCCTTGGATACTGCCTCCACTCTTAATCTCCTTATCATTGTAGGGACATCAATGTCAATAGGGCACTCCTCCTTGCATGCACCGCACAGGGTACATAGGAACAGCCCGCTCTCCACGGCCTCCTTCAGTCCAGCGACGAAGGCAGAGAGAATTATTCCTCTTCCAGAAATGTACGAATTATTATATCCGAAGAGGTTCCGAACTCGTTCTTGAGCGGGACAAACGTTGTGGCACGCGAAGCATCTGGTGCAGTAGAGACATTCAGCGAACCCCTTTTCTATCGCCTTTGTCCTCCCGTTGTCGACCATTATGACGTGGATCTCTCTGGAGCCAAATATGCCTCTGGTCGGCTTGAGTTCCATGTTCCAATCTTCCGTAGGCGCGCTCACTATGTTCATGTTACTGGGGGGTCGACCAAGCTGATAGACGGAAGTCAGCTCGGCAATAGCTACTGAGTCCAGAAGCGTCGGCACAACCTTGTCGATCCCCGCCATTACCACATGTTGAGGCAGACTGATGACCCGGTTGATGTTGCCCTGCTCATGAATCAACACTATGGAACCCTCATTGGCTGCGATGGCGTTGGCGCCCGTGAGACCAACCTCTGCTTTTCCCAAGAATCTTTCAGCTACCTTCTTCACATTTCTCAGAATGTCTTCGCGTTCAGGCTTGACATGAGTACCAGTCTTCTTCGAGATGGCCTTCGCCATGGTCTCCAAGGAAATGTGCACCATGGGTATACCCTTTGTGGAACCATATTCCTCGGGAACGAAGTTCCACAGCAAGTATCCGAAATCCGTATTGAGTAGTTCTATACCTTTCTTTTCGAGAATTCTGGGGAGACCTATCTCATTGGGAACGTCAGCTGCTGATTTTGCAACGAATTTTGCATCCCCTATTACCTCGAGAAATATGTCGGCCGCTTCTTTTGCAGTCCGCGCGTAATACGTCTGGATTCCATTTCTCTCTAAGCTTTCCCTCGCTATTTTCACGAGTTCATCTAGCCTTTTCAAGGAATCTTCTTTGACGGCTCTGACCTGTCTCGCCAACTCGATGAGGTTTATTCTTTTTTCAACAGAGGTTCTCCGCTTCCAGCCTTCTTTGTCAGACTTCCTTATTGCATCCAGTCTCTCGTCTCGGACCCTCTTCTTTATCTCTCTTCGTTTTTCTTGAAAGTAGGTTTCACTCACCTTCAGTCCCCCGGTTTAAGCCAATCGACTAGCAATCATTACACAAAGGTCCATGACAGTTAGACCCGACCTGATGCGCTTTGAGGCCTGTTCCAGATTAAATAGGCAGTCCGGGCAACTGGTGACCAGAATCTCTGCACCAGTGGCCTTGGCTTCTTTCACCCTTTCTTCACTCATGCTCATGGCAAGTTCTGGGAATGCCGCCCTCAAGGGGCCACTTCCTGATCCACAGCAATAGCTTCTCTCTCGGATGCGATCCATTTCCACTAGCACTATCCCTGGAATACCCTTCAGAACCCTTCGGGGTTGGTCGTAGATGCCCATATGAAGTCCTAGATGGCATGGATCGTGGTATGTGACAATAGTTCGGTTATTTCCGGGATGTATAAACTTCAGGCGTCCATCATTCATCAAATCCAAAAGTAACTCACTTATGTGAACGGTTCTGAAATTGACCTTTCCTAGAAGCCTTGGATAGTCTATTCTCAGCGCCCTGCAACATGATGGACAAGTAGTTAGTACCAAGTTTGTTCTTCTTCCCTCAATGACCCCAGTGTTGTGACGTGCTAGCGATTCAAACGTACCGTCGAAACCAGCACTAGCGAGAGGAACCCCGCAGCACTTCTCTTCGAGCCCCAAGATTGAGAAAGATATCTTAGCTTTCTCCAAGATTTGCACTGTTGCCTTGGCTATTTCATCATTTCGATAGGATGTGGTGCAACCCACAAAGTATAACAATTCGTCTCTGGGTGGGGGCAATTCGAACTACCTATGCTTATAGGTGGTGTAAAATATTATTTTTGACGGCATTGTATTAAATAGATCGCATCTCTTAGGGGCGTTATGAGAGATTTATTGCTTTCAAGTGTTCCTTTGATTCTAATAGGGGCCATCATGTTGCCACTTTGATTGTACAAGAACCTCTCATTCTCTTACGTCCTACAAAAGTCCATGACCTGATAATGCAACTGGCAAATATTCTTATTATAGCCTAAATGCTCTATTTCAGACTTGGATATGAACACCTTGTCTCTTCCCCTTGGCAAGATACCTCTTCAGATATTTCGAGAGGTTGTCCTCAAGCATCTAGGGGCAAAACTCCCAGAAGTAATGATGGGTCCGGCTGTTGGAGAGGATGCCGCCATCATCAAGTTGGGCAAGGAGTATCTCGTAATCTCATCAGATCCGGTGACGGGCGCGGTGGAAAAGGTCGGATGGTTGGCGCTTCAAGTGTGCGCCAACGATATAGCAGTTCGTGGAGTGAAACCGAGATGGTTCGTATCAACCATCCTTATGCCCGAAAACTCAGATAGATTTGCTCTCGAGAACATCTGTTCTCAGATAGACAAAGCCGCCAAAGGACTCAGAATAGCAATAGTGGGTGGTCACTCCGAGGCTACACCGACTCTAGTCCATCCCATCGTGGTTGGCTGTATGTTCGGCATCACCGATGGGGGATCATACGTAACATCTGGTGGAGCCAAACCGGGAGACGAAATAATCATTACGAAAGGTGTAGGGATCGAAGGTACAGCCATTCTGGCCTCCGATAGACGTATGGTTGTCACCAAGAAATATGGGTCCGATTTTGCGAAAAGGGCCGAACTTTTCTTCGAGAAGATCAGCATTGTGGATGAAGCTATGACTGCAGTGGAAAGCGGTGGGGTGACCGCCATGCATGATCCAACCGAAGGCGGCCTGGCGGGAGGACTCCACGAAGTCGCGGATGCGGCCGAGACCGGCTTCCGAGTCCATGAAGACTCCCTGCTAATCCTTCCAGAAACAATCAAGATATGCCATCTCTTCGGCATAGATCCGCTACAACTGATCAGCTCCGGTTGCCTTCTGATCACAGCACAGAGAAGGAAAGCTGAGAGAATACTTGAAGGAATAAGAAAGAAAGGCATACCAGCAGCCATAGTGGGTGAGATTGTCAAGAAATCTGAAGGAAGAAAGATTGTGTCACGCAATTCCTCAGCAAGGGATTTGACGAGACCCATCTCTGACCATCTATGGGTGGCTTTGAGTAGGCAATTCTAAGAACTGATCATACAATTTCGGGTGGTAATCTCAAGTTGACCGTCTTTGCCGACAAGGAGAGACTTTCTCCACAATACATACCTGCAGATTTGCCCTACAGGAGGGAGCAGATAGGCCTCCTCCACGGGATCTTCGGGGATTTCTTGGAGAAGTCCGGAAGAACCTCTGAGAAGATCCTGCGCATGCACGGTGAGGTAGGCTCAGGAAAGACCTGTACAGTCCTGAGCTTTGGAAGAGAATTCGAAAAAGAGGCAAATGCTCTAAAGATCCCCTTGAAGTTTGTCTACACAAATTGCAAGCTCGAAGCGGGTTCCCGTTTTCTCTTGTATCGGAAGCTTTTGGAGAAAATCTCACCTGATCTCCTCTCACGCGGTCTCTCTCCCGAGGAGATGTTAACTCAACTTGTAAACTATCTTCATGGTGAGGGGTTATTCGTCATATTAGCTCTAGATGAGATTGACTACCTAATTAGAAGAATGAAGGAGCAGAAAGACATAGGCTCGGTAATATACGACCTCACCAGGATCAATGAAATAATGCTGAGTCCATTCGGGCCAGTAGTGGGTGCCATTTTCATCTCTAGAGACTTCACTTGGTGCAACCTCCTAGACCCATCAGAAAAGAGCACTCTAGGCGATTTGAAGTTGCAACTCTCAAGCTACAAAGCCGAGCAACTGAATGCCATCTTGACAAAGAGAGCTGAAGAAGCCTTCAAGGAAGGCGCCTTGTCAGAAGAAACCATCGCATACATAGCTGATATTGCTGCCAACAAATCTTTGAATCCTGGTGATTGCCGGTTTGCCTTGGACATACTCTTTTACAGCGGCTTGGTTGCCGACACCAAAGGTTCTAGGAAAATCATCCCAGAATACGTCAGGTTGGTTGCGAAAGATAGTTTCCCGGGCATGAGGACAGAGGACCTCATGACGCTTAGCGACCGAGAATTGCCAGTTCTCAAGGCGACGGTCAGAGCTCTCAAGACCCGCCAAAGACCTTATGTGTCAATCCAGGAGTGTTGGCAAGACTATCTTCTCGTGTGTGAGGAGGAAAACATCTCTCCTGACTCATATAGAACTTTTAGGAATCACATTCAGGATTTGAGCCTTAGAAGTTTCATAGAATACAGATTGGATAAAGGAATAACCATAACTGGTGCCACGATGGAAGATTTCGATAGGGTGATTTTAACTCTAGAGAGAAGGGCCAAGAATGCGTAGTATAAGAAAAGAAAATCATGCTGAAGTTGATGAACTGATAGAAAAAGGACTCGGCAGAGAAGCACGACTTCGAATCCTAAAGTTTTTGATCAAGAATCCTTCTCGAGAAGAGTCTCTAACAAAGTACAAGATCGCCGTCTTGACGGGACTCAAGGGCAAGGCCGTAGAGGAGCATCTGAGCAAACTAGTTGAAACAGGATGGGTTCAATCCACCCAGATAAACGACTTGAAAAAATACCGAGTGAATTCAAGAAACCCCAACATCCCCCATCTAATAGATTTCTTTACAAGAATCAAGTACGTCTAGAGTAGCCGTTCCGGTACCTGCAACAAAGCACATAAATCTAGAATAATCTTCTTTAGACATGCCCAGGAATTACCGATGACTGAGGATAAGGCTTCCACAGACTTCGAGCTATTATTGAGAAAAATAGCGATAGACCTGACTGGCGGAATCTTCTTTGAGAGAATGGCTCCAAACGTGGTCTGGGAAAGGGTTGAGAAACCGGTTGCGGTCCTATTGGAGTCAGCGGTTGCTTTGAGGGAAGAAGCAGTTTCACTAAAGCCCGAGAGGTTTCATACCATAAATCACCATTATGAAGCCATGGTTCAAAGACTCAACACTTTTAGGGAAATATTGTTTCAAAGGACTACCGAGCCGTTGACAAACTCTCGCTTGGGGCTAGAACAACTCCGTCAAGCCCTCGTGGAGGCATCCGATTTTCTCCATATTCTAAAAGAAGCCAGGGCAAACCCCAACCCAATCATAAAAGCCATACTCGATCTCAAGATGAGACAGAAGGCTGTTCAAGAATCAACTCTCGGAGGGCCCTCTCCTTCCCAATTGTCTGGGCCGTACGAGAAAGACGAGGTCAATTCAAAGAAAAATCACTCTTAGAATCTCAAGTAAGGAATTCGTATGCCCGGTGAAAGCAGGGGTGAAGGTTGATGTTTGAAAAAGAACAAATTGATTATCCCTTGGCAGCGAAATTAGTGATCCACTATCATCAAGATAGGTGCAATTCCAATGAGTAAGACTGTGGAAGAACACAGAGCTTCTGCTCCAAAAAAACTGACATTTGCGATCTTGACCATAAGCACATCCAGGATGAAACAACTGACCAATGGGGTCGCTGTCAAAGATCAGTCGGGTGACGCAGCCATGAAGCTCCTTGAGGATGCAGGGCACAAAGTGAGTTTCAGGAGAATTATCCCCGATGACAAATCCTCAATAATCAACGCCTTGAAGGCTCTTGTCGCTGCAGAAGAAGTGGATGCCATTATTACTTGCGGCGGAACCGGCATAACACGAAGCGATGTGACCATCGAGACAATTGAACCCATGTTTGCTAAGACATTGCCCGGTTTTGGTGAGCTTATGAGAAAGATCAGCTATTCAACTATTGGTTCTGCAGCCATGTTAACTCGGGCCATCGCTGGTACAATAGGAGACAAGGTAGTTTTCTGCATCCCTGGCTCCACTCAAGCCGTTGAGGTTGCCTTGGGAAAACTTATAATACCTGAAATCGGGCACGTCGTGAAACATGTCAGAGAAAACTGACCTTCTATCCTCCACATGTCATAGCATTGATCTCTGAAGAGTCCTTCAAATCATTCTCCTACTCTTTTCGAGATAGAGATCGTATAGATTCGTTCTTGTCCTGCACTGATAACAGATACAACAAAGAGGCAGATCAGGTGTTCTGCACTTCTCTTTATAAGCGCAAATAGAACACGTAAAGTGCGATTCGCAAATGAAGCAGCGTTGTGCAAAGACCACTTCCTCCCTAAGGATTCTTTGAAGTAGAACCTTTGCGGTGTCTACATTTTCTGTTTCCTTCAGGAAGAATGTTCCGTCTTTCCTATTGTAACCTAGTCCCGCCCTCATCAATTCAATATATGTTTCTTTCCCTACGAATGGAAGCTTGAAACGGCCTCCGGCTATGATCTTCATGGGATGTCACCTACCAAACAAGTCTTGCTCCTGTCATATATCGTCTATGCTCCAGATGATCGTGGGCATCTCTCGGCCTTGATCTTGACAACGCGATTCCATAAACACTTATACTACCTACATTATCTTGGCGAGTGTTCGGTGCCATCTTAATGGGAAGAGTTGGATCGTCTTCTCTGAAGCCCTTTTTTCACCCGAAGGCGGTGGCGATAATTGGGGCCTCAGATATTCATAACAAGATCGGTACAGTAGTCTATGAGAATTTCCTTCATAATGGTTTTGCTGGAAAGATCTTTGCCGTGAACCCCAAGTATTCGCAGCTGTTTGGGCACCCTTGCTACCCTACTGTCAAAGATATCCCTTCAGAGGTGGACTTGGCGGTTGTTCTGGTTCCTGCCGCTATCGTCCCAAATATTATGGGAGAGTGCATCGAGAAGGGCGTCAAAACAGTTGTCATAATTAGCGGTGGCTTCAAGGAGATCGGGCCTGAAGGTGCTGATCGAGAGCGAATTCTGACTGAAATGTCAAAGAAGAGCGGAGTCAGAATAATAGGACCAAATTGCATAGGAATATTCGACGGAACGTCCAAAGTGGATACTTTCTTCTTTACGCCTGAGAAGATGGGTCGACCCAAACCCGGTTCTATAACCTTTATGACCCAGAGTGGCGCTTTCGGGGCAGCCATCCTTGACTGGGCATCCTACGCGGGGATGGGCATGAGCAAATGTATCAGCTATGGGAACATGAGCGACGTTGATGATTCTGATCTTCTAGAATATTTGGCGGGTGACTCATCGACCAAGGTCATCGCCGCCTACATTGAGGGCATAGATGAGGGCGAGGGGCATGATTTCATGAGGGCTGCGGCGAAGGCGTCCGCCACAAAACCCGTAATCCTAATAAAAGCGGGGAAGACCATGCGGGGCGCTGCTGCCGCAAAATCTCATACGGGCTCTCTGGCTGGAACCTATAAGATTTATGAGGCGGCGATGAAACAGAGCGGTATAATTGAAGCTAACGATTTCGAGGACATGTTCGACATGGCCAAGGCTCTGTCTTCTCAGCCTGCGTTGAAGAATAACCGAGTCCTAATCCTCACTAACGGAGGCGGTTGCGGCGTCATGGCCGTTGATGCTTGCGAGAAATCCGGACTTATAGTCCAAGAGCTTTCACCTACAATTCAAGAGGAATTGAAGAAGGTTTTCCCATCTCATTGCATAACCCATAATCCCATAGATGTGACTGGTGATACTGATATCGGGCGATACAAGGTGGCTTTGGAGAAGGCCTTTCTGGAGAACGATGAGATTGATGGAGCCGTGGTCAATGTTCTTTTGCAGGCGCCTCTCCTATCGACCGACATTGTGGACGTTTTAGACGATATTTGCTCTAGAAGCAAGAAACCGATAGTCTTATGTTGTATTGGCGGTGAATACACCGCAAAAGTTGTCAATCAGCTTGAGAAAAGAGGGATCCCGACCTATCCTATCCCTGAAAGGGCGGTAAAGGCCATGGGAGCACTCAAGAGCTATGGTGATTGGCTAAAGAAGAAATGAGGTCTCAAGAAATGGATTCGATAACAAATAACCTAATACGAAATGCGTTGAATGAGAACCGAACATACCTCCTGGAACCTGAGGCCAAGATGATATGCATCGAGTACGGAATCCCTGTACCCGGCTTCAGAGTGGCAAAGAGCGAGAGCGAGGCCACCTCAGCTGCCAAAGAACTCGGTTTCCCGGTGGTCCTAAAGATAGTCTCACAAGATGTAATTCACAAATCGGACGTTGGAGGTGTAGTCGTTGGGCCCAAGACTATTGATGAGGTGAAAGCCGCCTTTGAATTGATCATGGCAAACGTAAAAAAGAACAAACCTGATGCTAGGATTGACGGGATACTGGTTTCGGCTATGGCGCCTTCATCCACTGAGGTAATAGTTGGCTCCATAAAAGACCCTCAATTTGGTCCCGCACTCATGTTTGGTTTGGGAGGAATCTTCGTTGAGCTATTAAAGGATGTCTCTTTCAGGGTCGCTCCAATAACCGAAAACGATGCCATGGAAATGATTACCGAGATTAAGGCCTTCCCCATATTGAAGGGCTACAGGAACTATCCTGCAGTGGATTTGAAGGCGCTTTCAGATCTCTTATTGAAGGTATCAAGGCTTGTCACGGAACACCAAGAAATAAGTGAGTTGGATCTTAATCCCACTATACTCTATTCTGATGGTCTTCAAGTGGTGGATGCCAGAATCATACTCACAAAGTAGACTTTCACACTTTTTCATCACGAGAAAGACAAAAACTTAATTACATCATGATCTCTACCCACATTATCTCGAAGTTTTAGGTCGACTTGAATGGCGTCCACAGAAGAGATGTTGAGGAAGCTCGGTGACCTCGAAGCAAAGGCTCTACCGCTGAAGGAATTGCGCGATAACATGAACGATGAGGTCAGAAAGTCTGCGGAGAAGAGGGATAAGCTAAACGAGCGGGCTCGAGAGCTGAAGAACAAAGCTATGGACCAAAGGGCTAAACGTGATGAGCTCAACAGCCAGATCCAAGAATTAAAGAAATTCAGGGAAAGTACTAAGACAGACTTCTCGGGGTTAAGAGAACAGAGTGATCGGATAAAAGAGGAACTCAAAGCCCTCCAGAAACAAATGACTGGAAAGGAAAGGAGGGCGAAGAGCATGTTCAAGAAACTTGAGTGGAAACTTCAGACGGATCCAACGAACCTCCAGGACGAGGCGAGAATCATAAGGCAGTTGAAGGGTCTGGAGGGTCAAATTAAGAATGTTGAGCAGATCGACAAACTGCGAGCTCAACTCATAGAAATCAATGCCAAGGTCAGATCTGAAAAAATCAAGAACAACGATGTGTATTCCCAGATCAGGGATCTGGCTCAGGCCAGTCAGGAGAATCACATCGGAATGCTGGAATCCCTTAAAGAGTTGGACGCCGTGAAATCCGAAGCTGATTCCGCTCACCAAACGTTCCTGGACTCAAAGAAGAAAGCGGACGAATCTCACCATAGCTACATCAACTTCATAATAGAGATCAAGGAATTGGAAAGGCAGATCCATCAGAATGAGAAGAATCTAAAGATGGATCAGGTTCAGAGAGTCCTGCAAGCCAGAGAGGTCACTGCCAAAGAGGCCTCAGAGAAATTGAAGAAAGGCGACAAGTTGACCTTCGATGAATTCAAACTTCTGGTTGAGCGCGGAATGATCTAATCTTTCACAATCATGAATCCTTGAACGGCTTTGAATTCTCGTAACCCTTTCTTTTGTTATTAAAAAGCATCTCTTCCTTATGCTGTATCGAATAACAAGATTGTCGATATTTGGCCCTAACTTTTCCCATGTTCATACTCCCTCTACGAGGGCACAATTGAGCGTTTCTTGTCCATGAATTTTCAATTTCCTGAACGCTATAGTTTCTTTCTTGATTAGATCATGATGGGAAAAGGTTTTATATGCGCCCTTGAAATTTTAAGACTCTTAACTGTAATGATTGAGGGTCATGCCATCGTGGAAACCGCCGCGCGCGCACTAGGAGGTTCTATCGTATGAGTTCAATTCTGACGAGCGGCCTATCCCAGTTTGAGCAAATAGCTCTGCTACTTGTGATCAGCACGGGTGTCGCAGCGCTTTTATACGCCTTTTGGCTGGCTCGAAGGGTGCTGAAAGAAGACCCAGGCACCAAGAAGATGCAGGACCTCTCGAACTCTATCCGTGAGGGCGCAATTGCCTATCTGAATCGTCAGATGGAAGTAGTTATACCAATTGCCTTTCTTCTCGCGTTAGCCTTAGCGGTATCAGCATATTTTTCGCAGTATCCTTGGCAGATCTACATTGGACGCGGAATTGCCCTACTGTTTGGAGCAGCCTGCTCGCTGGCGATTGGGCAAATTGGACTTAGAGTAATTGGGACGCGAGCCAACGTCAGAGTCGCCCAACAAGCTCGAGCCGGATCTTTTCAAGGAGCATTGCGGGTCGCTTATAGAGCTGGTACAATTGCTGGAATGTTAGCAGATGGGCTCGGGTTGCTTGGAGGCACAGTCATATTCATTCTGTATGGTGTTCACGCCCCAGATGTGCTATTGGGCTTCGGCTTTGGAGGCACTTTGCTAGCCATGTTCATGAGAGTCGGAGGTGGCATTTACACTAAGGCGGCTGATGTAGGAGCTGACCTAGTTGGTAAGGTTGAACATGACATTCCTGAGGATGATCCGCGCAATGCGGCTGCCATTGCCGACCTAGTCGGTGACAACGTGGGTGACTTCAGCGGGATGGCTGAGGATGTTTTTGAGTCTTATGAAGTCACGATGGTTTCTGCGTTGATCTTGGGGTTAGCTGTATCAGCGATCGACCCAACCCACAGTCTCAAGTATATCATATTCCCCCTGCTGGTGCGCGCTATAGGTGTATTTAGCTCCATCATTGGGACCTACGCGGTTAATTGGTGGCCGACGAAAGGTGATGCTTTTCGGGCGATGGATCTTTCCTACGACCTGTCTTCGGTTATTTCCACAACTGCCTTTTTCTTCATCGCCTACTTCTATGTCCAAGATTTACGCCTTTTTGCAGCAACAGCAACAGGAATCTTGCTGGCAATAGCATTTAACAAATACACTGGGGCATTCACTCAACGAGATACAGGTTCAGTTAAAGACATAGTTAGGTCCACTAAATTTGGCGCAGCCATCGTAATATTATCTGGAATTACCATAGGCTACGAAAGCAGTGTATGGGCTATTCTGATAATCGCATTATCAATTCTGGGAGCAGTTTCCATATACTCTTTCACGACCCCAGTGGCACTAGCACCCATGATAATAGCGGGAGCAGTTATAGCAGCCGTCATAGTGGGAATTCTCTTGGCTAGGCGAAGCAAGAAGATAGAAATTGGTGTTTTCGGAGCAATGGCCGTTATAGTGCTCGGATTGATCATCAGTAGTTTTAAAATCCCGCCAACAAACCAAGTGCTGTTCATATTCTACTCTGTAGCTCTTACCGGAATAGGAATGCTTTCGCATACTGGCAACAACTTGGCTATGGATGCATTCGGACCGATCTCGGACAACGCGGGCGGTATCGCAGAGATGTGCAAGGAAGACTTCCAGAGCACGGAAGGCCAAGCTACTCTTGCCGATTTGGATGCGACGGGCAATACGACCAAGGCAATTACGAAAGGCATTGCTATTGCCTCTGCCGTCATTGCCGCCGTCAGCTTGTTTGGCTCATTTGTTGAAGCACTCGGCCTGAACATAGTACTGGACATCGCACAGCCCCTCGTCTTCATCGGGATGCTGATTGGCGGAGCCATGCCGTTCTTGTTCAGTTCAATTCTATTGCGCGCCGTTCAAAGAGCAGCTTCACTAATCGTAGAGGAAGTGCGCAAACAATTCAGAATTCCAGGTGTGATGGAAGGCACAACAAAACCAGACTATGCAAAGGTCGTGCGCATATGCACGAATGCTGCCCAGAGCGAACTGATTAGCGTGGCGTTGTTGGCTGTTTTGATGCCGATAATCATAGGTTTTCTAATAGGCGAACTTGCTCTAGGCGGATTCTTAGCGGGTGTGATAATAACTGGTCAATTATTAGCTGTCTTCATGGCAAACGCGGGCGGCGCCTGGGACAATGCTAAGAAAGAGATTGAAAGCGAAAGAAGTGCACCGGATGAGAATCTTGGCAAAGGCTCGCTTCGCCATAAAGCAAGCATTATTGGTGACACCGTTGGTGACCCGCTTAAAGACACGGCAGGTCCGGCTTTGAATCCGATGATTAAAGTAGTCAACCTGATCTCACTGCTTATTGCTCCGCTGCTAATACTAGTAAGCAAGCAAGGTGGCCTAATGCAATTGGTTGCATACGCAATCAGCGGAATATCCTTAGTTGCAGTAGCATATGCGGTAATTCGTGGCAAACGAAAAGATCCAACCTCAGATGACATTCAGAAAGAAGACGAATCCTAAGCGGAACTATGCTGAACGCCGCGCCCGCCATAAGGCCTGATGCAATCTTTATGCTTGTATTATCCCTTGATTATTTCTTCTCCGCCCATGAAGATTCTCTGAAGCACAGCAAACAAATTCGTAAATCCACCATTATTCGTGGAGGAAATAGGCAATAAAGAGAAGGTTAGATTGAGTCTCCCCAATGCTCTAAGAACATCTCTATTTAGCAGCATCCTGGTTGCTTCACCACTGCTTTCCAATGCCATTTCCAGCTTACCTGACCTCGACGACCAATCCAGAATCTCTTTCACCTTGCTTGGAGGAAGTATATCTGTCTTGGACAAGACGTGAACCTGAGGCAGATTGAAGCGATTATTGACTGCGGCAGCCAAAAACATGTTTGAAACGTAGTTGAAGGGGTTGTTGGAGAAGATGCTGTCAAACATGTATAGTACGATCTTATTATCAGCAACGATTTCTTTGGCTATATATGGGCCGCTAGCCCTGAAGGCGAAAAGCTCCATCTGTCCAGAGGTATCAATTATCGTATAGTCAGGGTTCAACTCATCAATCTGTTCCTGAATACTGTCCAGCTCCGAAGCAACTTGGTCGGCAGCCATCACCAAAGCTCCGTTAGGGCCCAGCCTATATTCATTCATGATCTCCAAGACGTCTATGTTGGTTCTAACGTCTACATCGGGATTGTACGGAGTATACGAGGCCCCTGGATCGAGATTAACCGTTATAGCATTTTGATCTTTTGCTTTGAGCCATTCTAGGAATGACCCCGTAAACAGCGATTTCCCAGAACCCGCCGTTCCAACAACGAATATCGCGAACAATTGTATCATTCTCTTTCTAAACGAACCCTGTTCTCCCGCCTTTTTGCGAGATTAAGACCTGGATTTTCTCCATTGCCTTGCTGATCTCCTCCTCCGCCCCTTCTTTATTTCTGGAGCTGGTTGTGAGGTGAAGTTCAATGTGAACCTCTGGTTCGGATCCAATTGGATGAGATTTTATGTAGATTGCGGGATATTCCAACATCACTCGATCTATCAGAGCAGCTAGCGATGACTCAACAACCCCAAGGACCTGAAGGCTCCTTTCCACATAGAATAGTCCATCTGACTTGTCTCGCAATAGATGAATGATACTTGCCTCGAAGATCGCTTCCATCTCTTGTGGCACTCCTGGAAGTACGAGAATGGTCGTTGAGTTTTCATGGATCGTTACTCCTGGTGCAGTCCCAACAGGATTGTGAATCGGTCTCGCACCTTGGGGAAGGCGAGCCATTTTTAGTCTATATTCTGTCAGATTTGAATCCTTAATACGCCCCATCTTGGTGAATTCTGCGTACCTTTCCCTCAACATTTCAAGGGCTTCATCGTTCATCTCCAACTTTCTACTCAAAGCTTTGGCCACTCCTTCCAAGGTCATATCGTCGAAGGTTGGTCCAAGCCCTCCCGTGATTATTATAAAATCCGGTTTTCGTGCAATGGCTTCTCTGGTTGAGGCGACAATCTCGCTGATTTCGTCCCTGACGACCGTTGTTCTCCTAACTATGCAGCCTAGGCTCGTGATCCTCTTGGAAAGCCAATGCGCATTGGTATTTAGGGTCTTGCCTATGAGAAGTTCGTTACCTATGCATATTAACTCCACCTGACAGACCAAATAGTGGCGCTCCCTTCATTATTTCTTGGATAGCCACCATTTCAGGTATTCGTCGTGTTTTCTCTTCTTCTTATCTGCGTCTGACTCATCATCGGAGCGATTCTTGTCTCTGAGCTCCATGTACTCTTGATAAGTCAGCGTAAGTCCGCAATGCTTGCATACAAACTTCTTGAATTTGGGATCGTATGACATCTCCGCGTGGCAATCAGTGCATGAAACCATTAATCTTTGGGTCCTCCATCTCGCGCTCGAAGGGTTAAGCGAATTGAGTCTGTCGCCTTAAAAAGTTTTTTATCTACGAATCGGAGATTACACTTCCGCTTTCGGAAAGGGGAATGATAGTAAAGGCGAAATGTTCTGGAAGGCTAGTTCAAAGTCACATTGGTCATGTTTCTATGACCATCGTCACTTGAAACTTCTTTCAATGTATCTGCCAATCTTCCAGCTGAGATGCCTTCAGAAACCACTTTCTACTTTGGACTCCAACATGGCGGCACTTCTCAAAGGTTGGTACTAGTCGATTTTGGATGATGTCAGTATCACGGTTTCGGTGTGTTTTATGTTTTTTTGAGTCTGAAGTGCCTTGGTGAGCTTACTTATATCGCCAAGATCACCATTTACAGCCATAATCGCCAGATTATGGTGTTCTCCAAGATTCACATCAAGGGTCGCTTCAATTATGCCAGCATATCTATGTTTGAGAGAAGTCAATTCGTTTGTTGGGTCCCTGTAATCATACACTATCGTTATGCTTCCTGCCCTGGTTCCTTTTCCTCTGAGCATCTTCTGGTGGGCAATGAAATTGAGAAGGGCGTCACGCACAGCCTTTGACCTGCTCCTGTATCCTACATCATGGACAACTCGGTCGAACTCCTCCAAGATGGGTGGAGATATGGTTATGCTGAACCTAGTTTGGACTTCTCTGCTCAAAATTTTCACATCCCTAAATCGTCGAATGCGGTACTCGTGATCGTGCCTCGTATTCCCCTATGATGTTTGGCTTGAAACCGCATTCTGGGCAGCTCTTCCCTGGCGCAAGCCGCCACTCTGTAATGTCAAAGCCGTTCCTTTCGATGAGAAGAGCCTTGCATTTCGGGCAATACGTGTTTTCTCCGCCATGTCCAGGCACATTTCCGACGTACACATAATGCAATCCCATTTCCAAAGCTATCTTTTGAGCCTTTTCCAGAGTACTCACCGGGGTCTCAGGAGTGGAAGCAAGTCTGTAATGGGGATAAAATCTGCTAAGGTGGAGCGGTGTCTCTTCTCCGAGATTTTCAACATGCCACTTGCACATTTCCCTGATTTCTTCCGAGTTATCGTTCAGATCCGGGATTATGAGATTTGTGACCTCAACGTGGATCCCTTTGTCTTTCATCGCCGTTGTCGCATTCAAAACGGGTTTGAGCTCAGCAGCGCAATACTTGCGATAGAATCCTTCTGTGAATCCTTTGATATCAACGTTAGCCGCGTCTATGAATGGAGCAATCTGGTCTAGTGCCTCTAGAGTTACGTATCCATTTGTTACCATCACATTTAATATGTTCTCTTTCTGAGCGATCTTCGCTGTGTCCATGATGAATTCATACCAGACGAATGGTTCGTTGTATGTGTATGAGATTGATCGACATCCGTATTTCTTCGCCAGTTTCACAGCATCTTCCGGACTTATCTCTTCTGTTCGAATCTCTCCCGGAGCAACCTGTGAAATATTCCAGTTCTGACACCAGACGCAGGAGAAGGTGCATGAAATGGTGCTTATTGAGAATGATAGACTACCTGGCCAGAAGTTGAAGAGTGGTTTCTTCTCAATCGGATCTATGGCTTGAGCAGTCGTTTCACCGTATGCTAATGTGAATAGTCTTCCTCTATCATTCTCTCTGACCTTGCAGAAACCTCTTTTATTGGGTGCGATGTAACAACTCTTTGGACATAGTTTGCAGTGAATTATATCCTTGGCCAACACCTCGTACATTAAGGCCTCTTTCCTTGGCATGACAAGTACCCACTCAAAAAGAAATCCTAAACGAATAGTTGAGGTGCATTTTCCTCCTAATTAACTTCTTTCAGACACCAACTAAATCATATATAGTGTCTTATCCTCTTGATATTCTCGAGAGTTGTATACTTAAATGATAGTCGTCCCTGGACCAGCTTCTCAAAGACTGGGAAGATCAATTGCAGTTGAATTGGGTGTTGAACCATATCCGTTGGAGTGGCGAATCTTTCCAGACGGAGAATCCTACATTAGGTACCCCCGACCGATCGAGGGCGAAAGCGTTGTTCTCGTTCAATCTTGTCCCCCTCCAACTGACAGAAATCTAATTCAATTATTCCTAATGGCTGAAGGAGCGAGAAAAATGGGCGCGGATAATGTTTCAGCTGTTATCCCCTACTTGGCTTATATGAGACAAGACAAGGCCTTCAGAGTTGGCGATGTCGTGAGCGTTGAGGCAGTAGCAAGATTGGTCCAGGCCGTCGGGATCGAGGAGGTTGTGACAGTTGATGTTCACTCTCAGGAATCTCTGGCCCCTTTCAAAATCCCCATTAAGAATGTTTCAGCCATGCCGGCTCTAGCAGAGTATCTGAGAATGCTCCCTATGAAAAGACCCTTGATATTGGCTCCAGACAAAGGTGCCAAGCATCATGCCGAACTAGTAGCTGAGACATTAGGGGTAACAGATTGCATTGTCCTCGACAAACATAGAGACCGCGTTACAGGTCAGGTGGATATTGATGAAAGAACCATAGATCTAGCTGGAAGGGAAGTTGTGGTCGTTGATGACATAGTCTCTACTGGAGTGACCATAGTCAAGGCTGCGGAGATGGCTTCGAAACGGATGGCCAAGTCCATCTATGTAGCGTGCACGCACGCCCTCCTCATGGGAGACGCCAAAGAAAGAATAAAGCAAAGTGGGGTCACGAGCATTATCAGCACTGACACTGTGGAGAATGAAACCAGCATTGTGTCAGTCGCCCCCGCCATAGCTTCCATTCTTAGATGAGGTTCGCGAGTGGACAACATTTTCTTCGTCCTCTCAGGCGAGCATCCGACATTGCCCTGCGCTGAGCTCAGATCAGTACTGGATGCAGAATCCTTCAACTACACGCTATTGGATAAGATGCACCAAGTGGTTCGTCTAAGGGTTGACGAGAGTGCCCTGCCCGTGATTGATGCTCGCTGTGGGTTGACCCGAGCCGGCTGTCTGGAAATAGCCCTTATGGAACCTAATCTCGAAAGAATCTCTAGGACTTTGCGCAGACTGAGCTTCGACTCGGTTCTTAGAAAGGGCGACCGAATCGCGGCAAGAGTCATCAGACTCGGCCGGGTTTCTGGAGAGAAAATTGAGCGATTGGAAGAGGAGATTGGCACAGCAGCCGTTTCGAACATTCCCGGTCTGAATGTCGATCTCAGGAAGCCTCAGGTGCTTCTGATAGGTGTCTTGGCAGAGGAGTTCTTCATTCTGGGAGCTCGGAAAGGGCCATTACCAAAAAAAGGATTTTTCGAGAGACGGCCTAGGAAGAGACCCTTCTTTCACGCTACCGTAATGTCGGTCAAATTGTCAAGATGTATGGTCAACTTGGCCAGACCCCGAGATGATGACCTGGTCTTGGACCCTTTCTGTGGTACTGGTAGCATTCTATTGGAGGCTGGTTTGATGGGCTTCAGAGTCGCGGGGGGTGATGTGAAGCGACGAATGGTGGTGGGTTGTGCTGAAAACCTAAGGCATTTTGACTTGGATCCAGCATTGGTATTACACGATGCTCGGCAGACGCCATTCAGGATTGCTGATGTCATTGTCACCGATCCGCCTTATGGTAGAGCAGCGACAACTATGGGATTAGCCTCTTGTGAGATTCTGAGAGCTTTCTTTCAGGAGGCAAGCCGTCTTCTCATGAAGGGGCGCCATATTTGTTTGGCGTATCCCCAAGGATCGAAATTGAAGGAGATAGGCCTAGAATCAGGCTTTGCATTGATTGAGAGCCATCTTCTCTACGTTCATAGCAGTCTAACACGAGAGATAGCCGTGTTCTGCAAAGGATAATTAGAGAAACTCGACAAAATGTATTCGGTGTCATGAACAATGTTGGTCACCTTCTTAGGAACCTCGGGGAGCATCCCGACGGCCAATAGAAATTTGCCAAGCATGGCCATCCTACGTCAATCTGAGCTTTTCCTTTTCGATTGTGGCGAAGGGACCCAGAGGCAGATGTTCATAGCTAGGGTCGGGTTCGGTAGAAAAACTAAGATCTTCATTACTCATATGCATGGTGACCACGTCCTTGGTCTCCCCGGTCTCTTTCAAACAATGTCACTATTGGGGCGGGAAGAACCCTTGGAGGTTTTTGGCCCCCCAGGTCTCCAAAAATTCATAGAAGCATTCAAGAAGACAGTCCAATTCGGTCTGACCTTTCCTGTAATAGTAGAAGAAATCAGGGATGGTCGATCACTCTACGAGACACGAGATTATTCTATTAGATGTGCACAGGCGGAGCATTCAATACCTGCCCTCGCGTATGGACTTTTTGAAAAAGAAAGGCCAGGCAGGTTTCATCCCGAGAAAGCCATGGCTTTGGGTATTCCAAAGGGACCTAAATGGTCTCAACTTCAATACAATGAGCCGATAGCCCTCGAAGGAGGCAGAATAGTGACCCCTAAAGAGGTGACAGATCCAAGAAGACCGGGGCGAAAAATCGTCTACTCAGGAGACACAAAGCCTTCCGCAAGGCTCGCGAAATTTGCCCAAGGGGCTGATCTTCTTGTTCACGACTCCACCTTTGGCGACGATCTGCAAGAAAAAGCATCCGAAGAAGGTCACTCAACGGCCAGCCAAGCAGCCCAAATTGCAGAACAGTCGAAAGTCAGTTTTTTGGCCCTTTTTCATCTAAGCGCCCGCTATGTTAATCCTAAGATTCTCTTAGAAGAAGCTAAACAATTCTTTACTAACGTCTTTGTCGCTGAAGATTTCATGACCTTAAATATATCCTACAAAAAGACGTAACAACTTTATTGCTTCCTGGATGTGCTTGGCGCTAGCCATTCTATTAATGCCTCTGGATCCGTGCATCTTATATGAACACTTATGGGACCTAGGGGCGACTCGCCAGTCGGTTTACAGAAAGAGATGCGTCCTGCAAAGGCAGCTTGCTTATTCAAGTGAAAACTAATGACATTCTCCTTTGTCGAAGAGAACAAGGCTTTCCTGGCTGCATCGAGAATCATCTCATCCCGGAGCCTACTAAACAGCTGGGCTAATGCTGCAATCCCCTTCTTCTCAAGTCCTATGAATGATTTATAGCCCTTTTTCACTTCCTCGAGGTTTTGGTCAGGCGTGATAATTGAGAGAGCTTTCTTCACCTTTTCGAGGTCTTCTGTGGGATTTACGTCTGTTTCTATCCTGACAATTACATCTTCCAGCGCTTTTCTACCTTCTTTAACATTTTCGACACATTACGATCTAGCTGCTTAGGTGTTCCTTCGTTGATAATGATATGGTCAGATATGGCTACTGCGGAACCCACTCCCACTACAAGTTCCCTCAAGTCCCTTTTCTGGAATTCTTCCCATGTTTTCGGATCATCGCTTCTGCCGCGACGACGTAAACGCTGAGCCCTTTTCTTGGGCGACGCATGAATGGCAACTAAAAACATATCTGGAAAGTGCTCTTTCAGCTCATTAACTTCTGCTAGACCTCTAATACCTTCTACTATTACCGTCTGTCCGATCGAATCTCTTATCTTGAGGAGGCATCTCTTTGCCACAACGCCCGGTCCTCCTTCTTCTCTGATCTTTAGCATGATTCTGCCCAAATTGTCAGGCGTCTGACTTAGGCCTCTCTTTTCAGTTTCCTCTCTTATGAGGTCCCCCATCACAACGACAGGGTAGCCCGCTTTCTTTGCTGTCTCCATTGCAGATCCCTTACCTGCACCTGGCATGCCGGTGATACCGATGATCTTTTTCTCTTCCATTGATGTGTCCGTCCTTTTCTTACTTGTCATCAGCTCTTCCTATTCATCTCCATCCTAATGTGCTCTATTTCGTGGCTGTGAGAAATCCCTAATTGGAGCTTGTCTCCATATAAAACACAAAATATGTTTATAATGGTATTTATCCAGCTTCATCTCAGCTAATTGTTCGTATATTTGGTCATCCTTTTGGAAGTGGAAATATTGGCCAGCGAGATCAATAGAAGCTTCATAGCCTTCGACATCTCGGAGCCCAACATTCTCCGAGGAATCACCGAGGTTCAAGGGTTACTCCAAGCCACTGGTGCTGACCTCAAAATAGTGGAACCTCAGAATATCCATATCACGATGAAATTCCTTGGCGACATTCGATCCTCTATGATAGATGATGTTCACGATGTGATGAAGAACGTTTATGTCAAAGCGTTCGACGTGGGGCTCAAAAATGTAGGAGTCTTTCCAAGCCTCTCGAGGATGAATGTTGTATGGATTGGAATAACGAATGGCTTTGAAGAATTATCCAGAATCGCAGAGAGTCTTGAAACTGGATTGAAGAACCTCGGCTTTCCGCCTGAGAATAGGAAATTTAGCGCTCACCTTACAATAATTAGAGTCAAATCGGCGAAGAACAAAGACGTATTAGTTCACAAGATAGACGATCTTGTTGGTCTCGAATTCGGATCCATTAGGGTGAATAGCTTAAAGCTGAAAAAGAGTGTTCTGACTCCAAGCGGTCCCATCTACAGCACCCTACGCGAGGTAGCTGTTTGAGTTCCATTCTTGAAGAGATCTGCACACATGTCCTGAAAGAAGTAACGCCAGAGCCTGGTGAGAGGCAGAGACTTCAAGACCTGACCTTGAGATTGATCAAGAGGACGGAGACTTCGGCAAGAGAGAACAACCTCGAGGTATCAGTTCGGCTAGAAGGTTCCTTGGCAAAAGACACATGGTTGAGTAGTGACGTGGACATAGACCTTTTCATAGGTTTTTCTCCTGAAGTGGGAAGGAAGAGATTCGAAAAGGTTGCCCTGGAGATAGCTCGAAAAGTGGCAGAAGGCCATGAACAGAAAGAGAGATTTGCGGAGCACCCGTATCTGGAAGCACGGATTGAAGGTACGAGAATAAATCTTGTTCCTTTCTACAAAATTTCCTCCGACAGAGCGAAGAGAAGCGATTGGATGAGCGCTACTGATCGGACACCATACCACACGGAATTCATAAAGAAGAACCTTGGAGACAGCCTGAAGGGAGATGTGCGACTCCTAAAGAGGTTCATGAAGGGCATCGGAGTGTATGGCGCTGAGATCAGAGTGGGTGGATTCAGCGGTTATCTGTGTGAACTTCTGACTATCCATTATGGGTCTTTCATCAAAGTTCTGGAAGCCATTGCTGCAAGTGGCGAGATGATTACTCTCGACTACATGAAGTCCTACCGAAATGGAGATGAACTGCAGAAGTTTTTTTCCTCTAATTTTATTGTGGTGGATCCGGTCGATAGACGTAGAAACGTCGCCTCATCAGTGTCTTCAAGGAAGCTAAATGAGTTCAGAGCAGCTTCGAGGATATTCCTGAAATCCCCACGTGAACGCTTCTTTTTCCCAGGAATAACTCAGCCATTTGGGCCCGATGGCGTAATATCGACGATGGATGGGAAAGGCACAGATATCATATTCATAAAGATTGGTGGTGCGGGCGTCGTATCCGACATCCTTTGGGGTCAACTTTACAAGACTCTCCGATCGATCGAGAGGTACCTTAGACAAAACGATTTCCAAGTTCTAAGATCTTCTGCATGGAGCGACGAAGCAAATTGTAGCCTTCTAGTATTCGAGCTTGAGAGAAACCTTCTGTCAATGACAAAGAAACATCTTGGACCTCCTATCTCTAAGATCAAGGAATCCGCGGATTTCCTTGAAAAATATCTAGGCTCAAAAGAATTGGTGGCCGGGCCTTGGATAGAGGATAACCGATGGGTCGCCCAAATCCGCAGAAGATCCATGGATGCACGGGTACTACTGGAGAGAAAAGTGAAGAATGGAGGGCGAGATATCGGTGTCGGTAGTTTTATTGCAGAAGCTGCAATGAGGGACTTGGAGATCTTCGTGAACGAGGAAATCCTTGATTTCCTTTCTTCCAGTAGAGATTTCGCAATTTTCTTGACAGATTTCTTGTACGGGAGGCCTAGATGGCTTGAATCCGACCGAGGCAATACCTAGCATCTATTTTAATGGAGAGAGAATAGCCCATCTTCTCTGCTACCCAAGACCTAACATAGACACACTCCGGTCAAGAATCAAAGAGCTTGAATCACTAGGGGTCAAGGCGATTATCCCTTATGGGCCGGAAACTCTTGACGGAATAAAAATCCTGGGAAAGGGATGCGTCAGTCTAGTCCTATTGGCTAACACTAGTCTAGGACAAGTGGCTTTGAAAATACGTAGGCTAGATGCTAATCGACCTGACATGGATCGAGAAGCCCAGTTATTGATGCACGCAAATGAATTAGGAGTGGGCCCAAAGCTAATTGCCCAATCAGCAAACTTTCTCTTGATGGAATTCATCGATGGGTTGAGACCAGCAGAGTGGCTGCAGTCTGAAGAATCAAGATGCAGTTTCAAGCCCGTTTTCAGATCCATTCTGGGCGACTGCAGAAAACTCGACTCTATCGGGCTCGACCACGGTGAAATGAGCACGGCCCACAAGCATCTCATAATACCCCTGCGAGGAAAACCGGTTATATTGGATTTCGAATCAGCTAGCACAACACGGCACCCCTCTAACGTCACCTCCATGTGCCAATATCTCTTCATTGGAAGCGAAATCTCTCAGACAACCAGAAGGCTGCTACCCTTTGACAAAGCCTATTTGATCGACAAACTTCGGAAATACAAAATGACCTTGGCTCAAAGAGATTTCGTAGAAATCCTTTTTGCCCTCGGTTTAGAAAGCGTTAAAACCTGAAACCGCAATTCTTAACGAATCTGCGGGGAGGTAGTCTAGCTTGGTCAAGGTTCAGACCGCCAACAGGATTCCAGAGCGTTCAAAAAACGCGGGGAACCTGGGGCGCTGGTGATCCCGGGTTCAAATCCCGGCCTCCCCACTAACTTCGTTTTCTCGGTTTATACGCAAAACCTAGCGCCGAATTCTATATACTTGAAATATGATTCAGGGTCCAAATTCACAGAAACGTAAGTATTTTAGATTGTATGTCACATTGTTCTCTAAGTGACATTTGATGAAACATTATCGTACTACCCACGGCATTTTCCTGCCTCAAGCCTTCTTTGTGACCAGTGGCAAAGGAACCAGCACAGAATCAATGCTCAACGCATTTGATGACGCTCTGAGCGAGGCCAAGATAGATGAATGTAACTTAATATACATATCATCTATAATTCCTAAAGACGCAAAAGAAGTCAGACCCTGCCGCATCACTCCGGGTACTCTGACCTTCGCCGTTGTGGCTAGAATGGATGGTGATGAAGGGGAGAACATAGGAGCTGGCGTTGGTTATTCCAATTGCATGAACAAGAAGGGTCCAACCTATGGCTTTGTCGCAGAGAATCATGGCTACAAAGATGCAAAAACCATTGAAGAAGAGCTCTACAAGAGAATGAAGAGGATGGCTTCAGACCGCGATGTAAAGCTCGTTAACCCCAAAGCGGTGGTCAGCAGCATGCGCGTTCCAAAAGATCGTTATGGATGCTGCATAGTGGCTTTCGTCTACGTCCCATTTGGCGTCGAGACCGGTCAAAGAATAACCTCCTAAATCTCCTCACACTTTTGCCGCTGCTCGATCTTCATTTCATGTCACTTCAGACATCCATGCAAATTGGCATGAACGCATGATTCTAATAACTTATAATAGTGTTGGTGGAATAGTTACTCGTTGCCGAGCGCACCACAGGTCATACCGCCATGGCTCAAGAGAACGAAGTAATGTGGACCGAAAAATACCGGCCATCTTCTCTCGACGACGTTGTGAATCAGAAAGACATCATAAAGATGTTAGGAGCCTTGTTGGTTTCTCCCTCCACCATGCCACATCTCCTGTTCGCGGGCCCGCCAGGCACAGGAAAAACAACTGTTGCCCTCTGTGCAGCTCAAAAGATCTTGGGACAAACTTGGAGAAACAACATCCTCGAACTGAACGCCTCTGATGAGAGAGGCATCCAGATGATCAGAGAAAGGGTGAAGAATTTCTCCCGCATGGCGACGGGCAGGTTATCAGGGCTCTCCATAAATGTGGTAATCTTGGATGAATGTGATCAGATGACCTCCGACGCTCAGACCGCGTTGAGAAGGATTATGGAGGTCAGTTCAAGAAATTCTCGTTTCATTCTCATTGCCAACTACTCTGGGAAAATCATAGAACCCATTCAAAGTCGATGTGCAATCTTCCGTTTCTTACCTCTGAAAAGGGATGACGTTGCACAGTATCTTCAAGAAATATCCCATAAAGAGGGTGTGAAGCTCTTGGATGATGGCTTGAATGCTATTACGACCTTCGCAAACGGTGATCTCCGAAGAGCCATAAACACGCTTCAGGCTGCTTCAGCGATGGAAAAAGCTGTAGATGAGAGAGCCGTAAATCAATTCCTAGGGGAAATCGACAAAAGCGACATTAAGAAAATGATCAATAAGGCCCTAGAAGGCGACTTCCGAGGGGCCCGAGAGACCTTGTTTAGCCTCATGTTCAATAAGGGCCTCTCAGGGAGCGAGATCATTCGCCAGATCCATCGCCAAATACTCGTGCTCGATGTACCTGAAGACGTCAGAATAGAACTGATCCGGGTGCTTGGAGAATATGATTTTAGATTGCTGGAAGGTGCAAACGAAGACATCCAATTGAGCGCTTTCCTAGCTCAAGTTGTGAAATTCTGCAGAAGAGTCTGAGAGGAACTGGCAGCTATTATGAAGGACGTTATGTGGACGGAGAAATACCGCCCCAAAAGCATTTGTGAGATCATAGGCAATGAAGAAGCTAAAGTAGCCATCGTTAAATGGCTGAAGAATTGGGTTCCCGGAAATGAGGGGTTTCTGCTCTGGGGACCTCCCGGAACGGGAAAAACTAGCCTCGTCCAGGCCGCAGCCCACGATTTTCAATATCAACTCATCGAGATGAACGCCAGCGACGTCCGTACCGAGAAACAGATATCACGCGTCATGGGCCCAGCCTCAATCGAAGGCTCTTTGGACAAAGCATTCTATGGATACCGTGGTCTCCTTTTGTTTGTCGATGAAATTGACGGGATTTTCGGTCGAGAAGATCATGGTGGTATGGCAGCAATACAGAAGATTCTGGAAGTGACCCGAGTCCCAATAATCCTTGCAGCAAACAGTACACAGAGAGAAGCCCTTCAACCTTTAATTCATTGTTGTCAGGTGGTAAGGTTCCAAAGGGTTCGCCCCCCTGTTCTACTGGCTCTTCTCAAAAACATATGTCGCCTCGAAGGGATAAACGCTGAAGAAGGGGCGTTAGAAATGATAACTGAGATGAGTCAGGGTGATGTAAGATCGGCCATAAATGATCTACAATCCACCTCTTCCGGCGCTGTCACACTTAGAAGAGAGAACATAGCTGGCTTATTTGCACGAGACAGGCCTGCCAACATTTCAGAGACACTGAATTCAATCTTTGCAGCTCAAACCCTGCGAGAAGCGAAGAAAGTTATCGATGAATCAGACATGGACTACGAATCCATATATCAGGCACTCCATGATAACTTACCCTTTCGGTTTCGAGACCCAGAAGCCCTGGCTACAGCGTACGACTATCTCTCGAAAGCTGACATCTGTTTTGGGGAGATCAAGAAGACCCAAGATTGGCACCTCCTAAGCTATGCCTTAGAACTGATGGTATCAGGGATTGTCTTGGCCAAAGACTCGGCGAAAGAAAATAATCACTTTCACTTTCCACACGGCAGGTTTGTCATGCTAGGAAGGTCAAGGGCAACCCGATCCTTATTGGATGAGTTGGCCCAGAAGATCGGTTTTAGGTATCATGTGTCAAAGAGGACCGCTACAGAGGATTATTTGAACGTCGTGAAAGTCATCATGCTCAACCATCCCGAACAGAAACCCAAGATCTCCGAGCAACTGTCCTTTTCCGATGAGGCCCAATCATATTTGGAGGGATAAATACGACCGCTTTTCACAAATTCATACACACAATCATGTTGCTTAGAAAGAATTGTTTCATCTTCTCGGTCACGCCCAAAATGCTCTCGGGGCTCAATATATTCCCCCCAATTCATCGATGAACATAAAAGTAGCAAGGCAAATAATCTTCAAATCACAAAGATGACCAGGATAGTTTGACTATGTATTCCGAGAAGGTTATGGATCATTTTCGAAACCCTCGAAACATGGGCGAGATAAAAGATGCAGATGGCATAGGGAAGGTAGGCAACCCTGTATGCGGCGACCTGATGTGGATATACATAAAAGTCAAAGATAACAGGCTAGAAGACATTAAATTCAAGACATTCGGTTGTGGAGCAGCAATAGCGACCAGTAGCATGATTACGGAGTTAGCCCGGGGTAAAACTCTGGAGGAAGCCATGGAGATCACCAGGCAAGATGTCGCCGATGCCTTGGAAGGATTGCCTCCGGTGAAGATGCATTGCTCAAATCTGGCGGCTGATGGCTTACACGCCGCCATACAAGACTATCTTAGTAGAAAAAAGGAAAGAAATGCCCAATAGTGACCATCCCCACCTTATAGCAGAGCCAAAGAACAAAATAAAGGTTGTAGAAAATGGTCGAAACGACGATCAGTTGCAAGGTTACTGCGGTACATCCAACATTCGATGGCATGGGTGGAGAGCTGATAAGCATAGAGTTTGCCATAGAATCCCAACAAACTAGTGTCGTCGCCATGCCCTCTAACTCGTCTCCAGAAGTAATGGCTGTTATGCCTATTCTCAAACAGCTTCCGAGGATGTTTCCTCAGGCAAGAGCATACACAAACCGTTTCGTCCTTTACTTGACAATTCAGGAATGGGAGCGGCTCACCAAGAAATACAGTTATGGTGATGAATTCGAGATAAGGGTAACCGAGGATGGAACCGTTACAGTGAAGAGGCTCACTATTTGACAGAGAGCGTCTATTACGCTTTCTTCATTGACCAGTACCCAGAAATCAAGAATCGTTGTTTCAAGATTGACCAAAGGCGCTCGATTCCTCATGGCAAGTAAGATCAAAGGCGAGTCCGACAGAATCCTGGTGCTATGCGTTGACCGAGATGGGGATATCGAGGCAAAGGGGCGCGTGAATACTCCTGTCATAGGGCGAGATGAAAACATTAAGGCTGCAATAGAATTGGCTCTGAACGATCCGGAAGAAGCAGATGCCAACGCCATATTCGATGCGGTGAAAATTTTCGATGATATGAAGAAGACCCTGACTGAACCTAAAGAGAAGATTGAAGTGGCCTCTATTTCGGGTTCTCACTCTGGGGGAGTAGAGGCTGACCGGAAGTTGGCCTCAGAACTCGAATCGATTCTCGAAAGATTTCCAGCCAACAACGCTATTCTGGTTTCCGATGGCTACGGAGATGAATCAGTCATCCCAATTGTTGAATCACGCGTTCCAATAATGTCCATAAAACGGACAGTTGTGAAGCACAGTGAGTCCATAGAAGAATCTTGGGCCGTCTTCTTCAAATATGTCAGAATGATTACGGAGGATGCTAGGTACTCACGGGTGTTCCTGGGAATACCTGGAATACTGCTGATAGCCTTCTTTTTCCTTTGGTATTACCAACAACTAATCTATACAGGGCAAGCTCTATTGATAATTCTAGGCGTCATACTGCTTGTCAAGGGCTTTGCATTGGACCAGCGGATCAAGCGAGTGAATCATTATGTCCGAACGAGCCTTATACCAACTCCTTTGGCTCAGATTAGATTCTTCACAAGCTCTGCAGGGTTCGTCCTAGTTCTCATCGGCACTTATCAGGCGATATCCAAAATAATGGTTGAGGTTCAAATTCCCTTTGATCTGGGCATAATACTTGCAAATTTGCCACTCATAATTGGCAAATTCATAGCCTACTCACTGGACCTGATAACCATAGGCGTCGGAGTGTTCTTTATTGGTAGGTCCATCTATTACCTTTTCATCGAGAGTTCAAAGCTTTGGCGAAACGTGATTGGCGCTGTCATGGTACTGCCTTCAAGAGAGGTGGCTCTTAGATCTTCCCTCATCCTTCTTGACCCATCTGTGTCGCCAATGACTCTGGTTGCTTCTGTAGGATTTGGCATCTTGGTAACCGCTTCCTCGGTTTTCATAGTGCGGGTTCTGAGCAGGAGATACTCAAATCACTTCAGGAAAGATGAGCACAGCGAGGAAGAATAATCCCAAGACCGGAGATGCCGCCTATTTTAGAGAGAACCTTACGAGTACTAGGAGTCTACAAAGCCTATGAAGAATACCTGTGGCGCCAGATAAGAAATTCCCAAATGCCTGGCCACATAGGTGTCATATTGGACGGAAATAGGAGATGGGCTCGCGAGAACCTACTCCCAGTTTGGATAGGCCATAAAAAGGGCGCTGAAAAGGTACAGACTCTATTGGATTGGTGCCTTGACCTTAACGTCAGAACCATAACCATCTACGTTTTTTCCATGGAGAATTTCCAGCGCCCTCCAGAGGAGATCACAACAATAATGAAGCTGGCCGAGGAAAAAATACGAACATTACTGGCCGATGTAAAGATCCACCAGAAAAGGGTTCGTGTCAAAGCTATAGGCAGGATACATCTACTTCCCCAAGTCCTCCAAGACCTAATTGCGGAGACTGAGAAGTCGACTGAAAATTATGCAGAGCATTTTTTGAACATAGCAATCGCTTACGGCGGTAGAGCCGAGATAGTCGACGCTACGCGTTGGATCACTAAGGCGGTAACAGAAGGTAGACTTCGCCCAGAGGACATTGATGAGAAGCTCATCGAAGACCATCTTTACACATCACACTTGCCAAAATCCGATCCTGATCTCATTATAAGGACTTCTGGAGAGGAGAGACTAAGCGGCTTCCTTCTTTGGCAGAGCGCGTATAGCGAACTGTACTTCTTGGACGTCTATTGGCCGGACCTGAGAAAGATAGACCTCTGGAGAGCTGTCAGGATTTATCAAAAAAGGAAGAGACGGTTCGGCCACTAGCTCAGGCCATACGGGGCCTCGGATAACCTTTCAGACCCACCTCTGACCACAGCAACTGTATCTTCTATCCTTACGCCTCCATAGCCTGGAATGTATACCCCGGGCTCGACTGTGACCACATATCCGCTCTGAAGTTCCTCACTGCTATTAGGACTCAGCCTTGGAGGCTCGTGGACTTCCAAACCCACGCCATGACCTAAGGAATGCACAAAGAATTCTCCATAGCCTCTTCTTGACAGGATCTGTCTAGCTCTGTGATCAACCACCTTCGCCATTACACCCTCTTGGATACATTCGATGGCCCTATCGTGTGCTCTCAAAACGGCATCGTACATCCGTCTTTGTCGAACCGATGGGTTTCCTGCCACGTATGTTCTAGTTATGTCTGTGCAGTAGCCTTCGTAAATTGACCCTATGTCAACTATAACGAAATCGTCATCCCTGATTTTTCTTTCTGTCGGTCCAACATGAGGAAGAATCGAGTTGAAGCCTGATGCAACTATTGAGTCGAAAGCCAACCCCTCCGATCCGTGCCTCCTCATCCTATATTCGATTTCCGCAGCGACTTCTTTTTCAGTTGCTCCCGGTCTTATTGCTTCCAGAGCAGCTTCGAAGCCATGGGTCGCTATTTCAGCAGCTTTTTTCATGTTCTTGAGTTCTACAGAATCCTTTCTCTTCCGTAGCTTCCATATTAGATCGACTTTGAGCAGGATTTCCATTCCTCTGCTTCTTCTCTTGAATAACAGATACTGGGAGATTGGAAGGTCATCGATGCCTACCCGTTTGGCTCCCCGAACCTTCAGATCATTCATAACCTTCTCTTCAATCTTCATCTTATTCTCCAAGAGTTCTATTTCGCATCCTCTTGCTTTGCTCTTTGCATGCTCAAATTCGATCGAATATACATAGAGGGTCACTGCACTGTCCGGCGTTATCATCAAGACGCCACTCCCCTGAAATCCTGTCAAATAGAATAGATTTTTCGGATTTGTCACTATGAAGTGATCTAAATCTGATGAGAATGCTTTCCTGAGATTTTCTATTCTCATAGCAGTACTCCCTAGGTGTTTAGAGGCTTGTTTTCCAAGGTCATTCATGAAATACTCTCATTTTCATCTTGATCTGATGGATCAAGAACGCCGGGCCGATAGGATTTCAAATAATTTCTTTGAGATAACCGTTATGGAGCTCTCTATCTCTTTAGAAAGTCTGTCGCTGTATGACATCTCTTTGGGTTGAACAGCAAGCATCATAACTTTCGTACCTATGGTTTCTTGGACATATTCCGAGAGGAGATTTATGGGCAGTGAATGATTGGATATTGGTATCCCCTTGATCTCTGAGGGCGGTATGAGTGCCGCTTCCCCCCATCTTCCATTTATCTCTGATGCATCTATGATAATCACGTGATCTGGCTTCAGTTTCCTTATCCTTCCAGTGAAGTTTTCGGGTATCGTATCACACCTTAGTAAGGTTACTCCCTTTATTGGCGGTAACCTTTTGATTGCTTCAATCATTGAGTTTCCAAGGTTGTCGTCCCCTCCGAGAGGATTTCCAATTCCCATGACCAATACTCTCCTTGAATCTTTGAGCCATGATGTCAAATCTTTTTCCCATTTCATGACGGTCATGCCACCGAAACCTGAGTCTGACAAGAATCGCAAATAGCTCGTGCTGCCAGAATCAGTTATACTACAGTTTTCTCTTAAATTCTATAGTCAGATTTTTCTTATCGAAATTCGCCAACTCAAACTCAGTGCTGTACACTATACATTTTGAGGGGCAACTCTCGGCACATTGGCCACAGAAGTGGCACCTGTCCAAGTATACCTTTAGATCTGCTGCAGTGCCTTTGCCAATCATTTCTATGGCCCCGGCAGGGCAATCAAAGACGCAGAGACCGCATCCTATGCACTTCGCCATGTCTATTATCAGTTTACCGCGCAGTCCTTCCGGGGGCTTCTTCTTAATAAAAGGGTATTTCTCAGTGGCAACCTTCTTCCTTAGATTTCGGAGCAATTCATGTTCCATCGCCATCTCTAACCAACCCCTAATGTGACTAATATTATCTGAAGAAGAGCTAGGGGTACCAGATACTTCCAGAATCCTCCAAGCATCTGATCAATCCTGAACCGGGCAAATAGCGCTCTCAGGTTTGAGATGACGAGTATGACCCCCGTGGTCTTTATCAGGAAGAATATGACGGAGGGTATTCCGAAAGGTCCGGTTGGGCCACCTAGGAACAGGGCTGTCACCAAGGCCCCGGCCAGTATCAGCTCGACGTCTGTTGTCAGTCTTATCAGAGCCAACTTCCTTCCTGAGAACTCCGTGATCCATCCGGCAGCTAACTCACTTTCAGCTTCGGGAATATCGAAGGGAGCTTTCTTGATTTCAGCCAAAAGGCAAATGATGAGTACTATAAGCCCTATGGGCTGGTAGATGGCGAAGTAATGACCAGTGGTGTATTGCCACAGAGCAATATTGGTAATGGATAGCGTCTTGGACACTATTGCCGGACCGACCATGACTATTGTCATAGGAATTTCAAACCCCAGCATCTGGAGCACTACCCTGATACCCCCCACTGTGCTGAACGTGCTGGTAGAACTCCAGGCTGCTATCAAGGTTATCAATACCAATATACTGACCAAGAAAGTAACGAAGATCAAGTCCCCTTCGAACCACGACACAGCTGTTGTGTAGGCTGTAGGGATGAAGAATAGTGTCGAAAGAGCCAAGGCAAGCATGAGTATGGGCGTGACTCGGAAGGTGGTCTTGTCAGCAGCACGCGGAGTAATGTCTTCCTTGGCCAACAGCTTGATGAAATCTGCGAATGGCTGCAGAATACCACCCGGTCCGGCGTAAAGGGGACCGTATCTGTTCTGCAATCTTGCCACAAATTTCCTATCTACCCACTCATAGAAAAAAGCCAGGGTAAAGATGAAGATGAATCCCGGATATATTAGAACGCTTAAGAATTCTATTATCTCTGCTGGTACCACCTGTTGGCGTACCTCCTGAGTTCCTCTTGGGTCCAGATCCAGCCCTTACCCATCTCTCCCTTTACGAAAGTGACCCTATCCGTGCAACTGAAACAGGGATCTATCCCTGCCAGGATTATTGGCACGTCCGCGATGTAACTGTCAGAGAGCATTTTGCAGACGGCGGGTATGTTTCCGAGAGTCGGAGCCCTAACCTTGAATCTCTCCGGCTTGTCAGTTCCATTGGATTTTATGTAATGTATGTCCTCTCCTCTGGGAGCTTCAACTCTACTTACTACCTCTCCCGCTGGAATCCTTCTGGTGACTTTTTCCCTGAAGGAGCCGCTTGGCATGTGGTCAAGGGCATATTCGATTATGTTTGTAGCCTCTATCACCTCATCGTAGTGGACGATCATTCTGCTTAGCACGTCGCATCCATCAGAAGTCACAACATTGAAGGGTATCTCGTTGTATGCTAAGTATGGGTCCTCTCTCCTCACATCCCATTTGATGTTGCTAGCCCTCAGAGTGGGTCCGCATGCACATAGGGCTAGGGCGTCTTGGGGCTTTAGGATTCCCACACCCTGTGTTCTCTTCAGGATGCTTCTTTCATTAGAGCTCATCTTCTTATAGTATTGAGTTCTATCCCGTACCGTTTTCATCTCTTTTTTCACTCTGGCGGCCATGTCGGGCGATATGTCTCTTCGAACTCCACCCAACATTGTGAAACCATATGAGACTCTGTTTCCAGTTATGAGTTCAAGTGTGTCCATCACTATCTCTCTGTCTCTCCACAGATACATGAATAACGTGTCAAAACCAATCTCGTGAGCCGCGACCCCAACCCACAAGAGATGACTGTGGAGTCGATTCAACTCTGAGAGAATCAATCTGACGTATTGAGCTCTAGGTGGTATCTCCATCTCCAGAAGTTTCTCCACCCCTTGGGCGTAGCATTGCACGTGGGCAATCGAGCAAATTCCGCATATTCTCTCTGCGAGATAGAGGTTCTGAATGTACGTTCTTACAGTGGCTGCTTTCTCTATTCCTCTATGGTTATAGCCTAGGTTGGGAATTGCTTCCAGGACTTTCTCGCCTTCGACCTTTAGCATGAAATTCATGGGTTCTTTCAAGGCAGGGTGTTGAGGGCCTATTGGGATGATGACTCTTTCTTCATCCAACTTTTTTTTCCTCCTTTGCCTTTTCAAGTGCAGAACGTATGTTCTCTATGCTGATCTCCCTCCTTAGTGGGTACAGTCCAGGAGGCCAGCCTTCTGGGAGAACCAGACGGGAGAGATCTGGGTGACCATCGAATGCAACCCCTAAGAGCTCATGCACCTCTCGCTCGTAGAGTGGCGCTCCTGGTATCAAATCCGTCACAGTCGGCAACGTGGGTTGGCTCTTTGGGGTCGTCGTCTTGACTGATAGAATGGTCCCAGACTTATCAAGGTGATAAATGACCTCGATTTCTTCTCCAAGATCCACACCTGTAATCGTCGAAAGGTGTGTTATCTCCTCATCTTTGAGCATCTTGGTCATAGCTTCTTTGAAATGCTCCCTTTTTACTGATAGGAAAATCCTGCGTGGCTCAGGAGCTTTGAGACTCAATATCCATTCTTGAGGAATTGAGTTTCTTAACCTCTCTAAGAGTCCCGTTTTGCTCTCCTTCGTTTCTACCATTGCTCCTTCTCCTTAGCCGCTGATCTTCTTCAACAATTTTGCTGCGCCATCTATTATAGCTTCGGGGCTGGCCGCGCAGCCCGGAACATAGATATCCACCGGGATCACTTTGTCGACCCCTTGGCATAAGTTGTAACAGTCTTTGAAGACTCCGCCTGAGCATGCGCAGGTGCCGATGGCCATTACGAATTTTGGGCTGGGCATCTGTTCGTATACTCTTTTCAGCCTTTCCTTCACTTGGTTAGTGACCGGGCCCGTAACTACAATGACGTCGGCGTGTCGTGGGCTTCCCTTCAAAAGAACGCCGAATCTCTCGAGATCGAACTTGGGGGTTAAGGCCGCAACTACTTCGATGTCGCAACCGTTACATGATCCAGTGTTGAAATGGATTATCCATGGCGATTTCGATCTGGCCCACTTGACTACGTTCATCTTAGTCCCCAGTTCCCAGCTTAGGAAGCACAATTACTGCCAAGAGGACTATTCCAGTGAAAAGGGTTGCGTAAATACCAGCAGTTCCGAACGATGTCACTAAGACAAATGCGAGTATGTCAAAAATCATGAAGTAAAAAGCGTATATGAAGAAAGACTGTATGTTTATTTGGGTCTTGACCGCCGGCATATCTTCCCCACATGCATAAGCCTCCTCTTTTCCTGGACTAGCCTCCCCTTTGGCCCCCAACCTACCGCCAATCCAGTAAATAGCTACTCCTACGAAAACTGAGAAAAGTATTATGAAAGGAGGGGACGAAAGAACGCCGGGCATTGACCATGAACCCTTGAATTCAAGCTTTGGATGTCGACGCCGCTTAAAGCTTTTTGGTCAAAGAGTATGTGAAAATGTTTATTAATATTCCTAATTTAACAGTGGGCTATCAAGTTTCGATGGGAAGATTTCAATTAATGTGGGTGGAAGAATTACTTAGCCTAATTCTGATAATTGCCTCTATAGTTCTGGCCATATTGGTTGTGGAACTTCCTGACCTTCTTCATTCAGTTGTAGCTCTTGGCGGAATGAGCATCACGATCGGGGCCCTCTTTTGGTTGCTAAGTGCGCCCTATCCGGCACTCTTCCAAATCTTGGTCTACGCTGGTGCCGTGATAGTTCTTTTCATTGCGGCAATAATGCTCGGAGGAGGAATTCATGCCAAAAGTTGATCGAGTTCTGGCCTTAGGACTGACATTTCTAGTCCTCTTTGGGGCCTTCATAGTCTCCCTGTTGTCAAGATACACGTTTCCGTTGTTTGAATATTCGAGCGCTCCGAGTGAACTCTTAAGGATAGATGTGCCCAACCTGGGTCAAATGCTAGCAAATTTTCTCTGGAGTTTCCGGCCTCTTGATCTGATTCTGCTGGCCCTCGTGCTCTTTGGAGCGGCGGCCTGTTGCTTGGCTATGGTGAGAGGAGAGAGGGAGGAAGATCTACGCTCTCCATAGAATTCTTCCTCGCAGGCTCATTGGCTCTATATTTTATAGGGCTATATTGCCTGGTAACAAAGAAGAATTTGATTAAATTGATCATTGGCATCGAAATCATCGTCAACGCTGCAGACCTGAATTTCATAGCCTTTGCGGCCTATCGAGTTCAGGGTTTCACTGATCCCCTAGCTCAATCCTTCGTCATAATCTCCATCGGCGTTAGCAGCTGTGTGATCGCAGTGGGATTGGCTATCGCGATTTATGCATATCGACGGTACAAGACACTCGATGTTAGCGAACTGAAAGAGTTAAAATGGTAATATGAAGGCACGTCCGCACCGGAGAAACCAATGATGTTTACCGCGACCCTTGACGTTCTGTTTTTCTTTATGATATCGACAGCAGTCGTCGGGTGGTTAAGCTCCAAGATTAGAGTCAAGAATCTTGTTCAATATTACTCTGTCATTGGTTTTGTTTCGACAATCCTCTTCTTCTTGGTGTATGATCTGCCACTCGTCTCAGCCAATGGCTTCATTATCGTGAAAACTATCGCTCCCACCCTTGGCACCTTATTAGAAGTTGATTCGGTTTCAATTTTCATGATTTCCATCTACCTATTGTTGGGGTTATTCGTGGTCATCTATTCAGTAAGATACATGGAGAACGAAACCGGCCTACCCCAGTATTACGTTCTGATCTTCGGAATGATAGCTGGAATGGTGGGAGTTGTCTCGGCAGGTGACTTCTTCACATTGTTCATTTTCTGGGAACTCATGAGTATCACATCATACGTTTTGGTGGCATTCCGGAAAACCCAGAAAACCGCTATGGAAGCAAGCTTCAAATATCTGATCATAAGCTCCTTCGGCGCGGGAACCATACTCTTCGCTCTCTCTCTTCTTTACGGAGCTACAGGGACACTCAACTTGGCGTCGCTCTCTCAATCCCTGCTCAATGCTGCGCCAACGCCTTGGCTAATGATAGTCTTTGCAATGATCACTGTAGGTTTTGGTATAAAAACCGCCATAGTTCCATTGCACACGTGGCTGCCGGACGCTCACTCGGAGGCTCCCAGCTCAATAAGCGCTCTCCTGTCAGGGGTCCTCATCGAAACCGGGCTATACGGATTCTGTAGAATCTTCATCATTATGTTCAGTCTTCAGTTCCGTTGGGATATTTTGATAGCTGTCCTTGCAATAGTCACCATGACCACAGGTAACATCATGGCGCTTCTCCAGAAGGATTTGAAACGTCTTTTGGCCTACTCCAGTATTTCCCAGATCGGATACATGCTCATCGGGCTCGCCGTTGCTGGCACACCCGGGTCATCACAGGCGAATATTGACGGACTAACAGGTCTCTTCATGCATGTCTTCAATCATTCTCTCATGAAGGGACTTGCCTTCTTAAGCGCAGGCGCCCTGATTTATAAGCTCGGATCCAGAGAGCTCACTAACCTAAAAGGCGTAGGTCGCTTAATGCCGGTAACATCTGTTTCCCTATCCATATCTTTGCTAGCTTTGGGGGGTGTTCCATCCTTTAGTGGCTTCATAAGCAAATACACTCTGTTCTTGTCAGCCTTCGAGGGAGGCATGCCCGTGCTTGCAATAGCCGGCATCCTGAATAGCGGATTGTCTATGGCATACTATCTCAGAGTGATACAAACAATCTTTCTGGCAAAACCGGAGAAGGATATCTCGCGCATTAAAGAGGTCCCCCCCTCAATGTTGATGGTATTGATTGCAATGGCCGCTCTCATCACGATCTTCGGCTTATGGCCTGGGCCCTTGTTCGAATTTAGCCAGAATGCGGCGGGCTCCCTTCTGCAAATTGGAGAGTATGTAAGAAGAATAATACCTCTGTAAGGTGTCTCTGATGCTTCCCTACGCACCGTGGCTCGTCTGGTTTCTGCCTTTGGCAGGAGCCTTGATCTCCATTGTAGCGTCCAAGTTCTCATCGAAACTGAGAGACGGAGTTGCCTTGGCTTTCTCTTTCGCGGCAGTTGTCATGGCAGTTTCTATGATCCCTGAACTATTGTTGGGTATCACAATCCATGAAGAGGCCAAATGGCTTCCTTCCCTCTCCGCCTTGGGTTTGAGTGAGCTCAGGTTCGGACTATTGGTGGATCCCTTGAGCATATTCATGGCCAATGTAGTCTCCATAATCAGTTTCGCGGTTATGGTGTATTCCATAGGCTACATGAAAGGTGAATCAGGTCTAACCAGGTACTGGTTCCTCATGAACTTCTTCATAGCGAACATGCTGCTTCTTGTGATGTCAGACAACTTCATTCAGCTTCTCATAGGTTGGGAGGGGGTAGGACTTTGCAGCTATGCACTTATTGGGTTCTGGTACAGCGATGAACGTGAGCACTGGGTTGGAGGACCCGCTCCAACTCCAGCGTACCCCCCATCGCATTGCGGAATGAAGGCCTTCATAATCACTCGTGTTGGTGACGCGGCCCTCCTAGTAGCCATCTTCATTATATATGTGTACTCAAAGACATTCAGCTTCACGGAGCTTCAAGGCTCGACTCAATGGATAAGCGCCCTAGGTAATACTCCTGGTCTAATAACCCTGGTATCCCTACTCTTCCTTGGTGGGCCCTTTGGAAAATCGGCTCAATTTCCATTTCATGAATGGTTACCCGAAGCTATGGCGGGTCCGACCTCTGTCTCAGCCCTTATTCACGCTGCCACCATGGTGAACGCAGGAGTCTATCTCATAGCCAGGGTATTCCCCATATTCCATACAGCCTACTGGTTAGGCTACACAGAGTTCATGAACTTCTTCGTGGTGTTAGCTTGGGTAGGCGCCTTCACGGCCATTATGGCAGCCACTCAGGCCATAGTCGCACTGGAGCTAAAGAAGATCCTCGCTTACTCAACCATAAGCCAAATTGGCTATATGATGCTCGCGCTGGGCATCGCGGGTTTGACGGCTGAAGGCGTGGAAGGATATGTGTCAAGCATTTTTCACCTGCTGAGCCACGCTGTTTTCAAAGCCTCACTCTTCTTGGCTGCGGGCGCAATAATTCATGCAACCCACTCCATATATGTGACGGATACAGGTGGATTAAGAGGAAAAATGCAGAAGACATTCTGGTTCATGCTAATAACCGCACTCTCGCTGTCTGGCGTTCCTCCTCTCAGCGGCTTCTGGAGCAAGGATGCCATATTAGTCTCAGCTATTGAAGCTGGTCAATATGGACTACTTGCCGTGGCCCTGGCTACATCGGCTATGACCTTCTTTTACACGCTAAGGATGATCTTCAGGACATTTCTTGGGGAGCCCAGCTTGCATTTGAAAGAGATGGAGAGGGAAGGTCATCATGTGCACGAGTCACCGAAGATCATGTGGATTCCGTATGGAGCTTTGGCTCTGGGAACAATAGTGATAGGACTGAGTGGGCCCTTCTTAGAAGACCATCTGAAAGATATCTTCAGTAAATTATTAGTTACGGTTGAATCCTCGGGGTCAATCATAGCTTCGCCAATAATCCCTCCCTTCTACTTGGCCCTATCACTCTCTCTGGCAATGCTTATGATAGGTGGCATTCCCGCCTACCTCCTCTATGTGAGACGGAGAGCAGATTCTCAGGGCATAGTAGATAAGAACCCTCTCCTCAAGAACCTGTCCAGCTTCTTCTGGAACAGGTGGCATATCAACAGTCTCTATTACAGATTGTTCGTGAACAATGTGATAGCCTTCGGCCGGAAAACATACGACGCTCTTGAGACGAGAGTCATCGACCGCGCCTTCAACATTATTTTACCCGGCCTCATGATCGGGTTATACAACAGGTTCAAGAGACTTCAAACGGGCGTTCTATCCTACAACATGGTTGCAGTCGTTCTGGCTCTTCTTTTCATAATCCTAATGTTAATGAATTTCGGGAGGTTCTGAGATGAGTTCACTGAATCCCATCCCTTCGTCTCTTCTGCAAGTTCTCTTGGTCCCGGCTGTTTTCGTACCACTCGTGTATCTGCTTGGAAGAAGGATGGGCAAGAATGTGGGTTATGTAGCTCTCATCCCTCTTGCCTATGCGACTGCGTTACTGGCTTTTTCTGCCCCGAGTGTACTGAGCCAAGGTCGAGTGACCGAGGAATATCTCTGGGCCCCAATCGCGGGGCTCAATTTCGGTTTCCTTCTTGATGGGATAAGTTTACCCCTGGCCTTGACGATAGTTTTCCTTTGTCTTGTAACCACTCTTTTTTCGATGCCTTACATTGAGCACAAGATCAACGAACAAGGTGGTGATAATACTGCATACTCAATCTACTTCTCCATGTATCTTCTGTATACGGTAGGCATGGTCGGGACAGTCCTTGCCACCAATCTTGTAGAGTTCTATCTATTCTATGAGTTGATGTTGATACCATCTTGGCTCCTTCTTAGCACCTTCGGCTACGGCCAAAAAGAGCGGATAGGTATTATGTACTTCCTGTGGACTCATATAGGTGCCCTATCTGTACTGGCTGGCATATTGGCGATTTTTCCAGTAGTGGGAAGCTTCGAGATAGCTGATATGCATATCCTGGCCTCTGCCAATCCCCAACTGGCAGCCTGGGTGTCGGCTGCGCTTCTTCTGGGTTTCCTTGTCAAGATGGCGGTCTTCGGAATCCACGTGTGGCTTCCATATGCTCACGCGGAAGCCCCAACGCCAATAAGTGCCTTGTTGAGCCCTGCTATGATAGGTCTGGGGGCCTACGCAATTGTGAGGCTCGTGATAACGCCTTTCGGTGGGGTGTTTAACAGTTTCTCTGACATCCTATTCATCTGGGCCCTTGTAACAATGGTGTACGGAGGTCTGATGGCTCTTGCCCAGGACGACATAAAACGTCTCTTGGCTTATTCCAGCATAAGTCAGATGGGTTACCTCCTTTTGGGCTTAGCCTCATTTACCTCACTTGGAATTTCAGGTTCAATCTTTCACTATGTGAGTCATGGCTTGTCCAAGTGTATTCTCTTCTCAGTGGCGGGCATAATAATATACCGGACGCATGGAGTTCGCAGCATAGGAAAGCTCGGGGGACTTGCCAAGAAGATGCCTCTGACTGCCTTAGCCGCTCTAATAGGTTTCTTGGGCATTGCTGGTGTACCCCCTCTTAGCGGATTCCAGTCAGAGTGGCTGCTATTCTCTGGCGTTGTGGCTAGTGCTATGACAACTGGATCTGTGCTGCGCCTGATCGTGGCCATATCTGCAATTTTCTCCAGTGTTTTGACCGCGGGTTACGGTCTCTGGACCGTGAGGAGAATTTTCTTTGGACCTCTCGCCGATCACATGGAAGAAGCCAAGGATCCCCCAGTTCTCATGATGGTGCCCCTGATACTTCTGATGGTAGTCGCGTTAATTCTTGGCATATACCCTGCCCTAGTAACAGATGTTTTGATCCCGACGATCAGAACAGTCTTGCCATGAGAGGCGCCGTCTCTTGCTGGTCATAGTGGGATCTAAGAACAGGATCAAGCTAAGCGCGGTTCAAAAGGCTTTTCAGTTGTTCAACTTCGACGCTGAAATAATTGGAGTAGATGTTAAGACGTCCGTTACTGACCAGCCCATTGGGATCAACGAAACTGTGAAAGGAGCTCTTGAGAGAGCTTCTGGAGCTTTGATCAAACGACCTGATGCTGATTTGGGCGTAGGAGTGGAAGCGGGCCTAATAAAATGGTTCTCAAGGTACCTCGACCAGCATGTCGCTATCATAATTGACCGGGAAGGGGGCAAGACCCTCGGTGTTGGTCCTGCATTTGAGCTTCCTCCGAGGGTTCTTTCCACTGTGCTTGGAGAAAATCTCGAATTGGACGCAGCCTTCGAGAAAGTGGTGGGTATAAAGAATGTTGGGAAATCAATGGGACTCATAGGTTTTGTCTCGAGAGGTAAAATCATGAGAGAAGAACTCGTGGAAGCAGCCGTCCTGATGGCCTTGGCTCCTAGACTCATGCCCCGGGAATACGGTCTTCAGGCCTTAGGATTAAAAAAAGGGAAATAAAACATATCTAGGAATAGGAGAATATTGCTAGACCGAGATCCTGATTTATAGGGCGGGTGGATAACTACTGGTCTATATACGGAAGATAGATCTTAGAGGCTTCAAATCTTTTGGCCCTAGAAAGATCAGTGTATCCTTGGACAAAGGTCTAACAGTCATTACTGGCCCGAATGGATCCGGAAAATCCAACATACTGGATTCAGTACGTTTTGTCCTCGGTGAGTCAAGTCCCAGGGAACTTCGGGCTTCAAAATTCTCTGAGGCTTTGTTCGACGGGGCCCAAGGATTAGAGAAACCTGAAAGGGCCACAGTATCCATCCAGTTTGAGAACTCGGACCGACAGATACCCGTGGATACAAACCCCGTCACAATCTCCAGAGAGGTCGATCGCACAGGTCAAAGCATCTACCGCCTTAATGGCAAGAAAGTGTCCAGAAATCAACTCTTGGATGTATTGAACATGGCGCGAATTTCAGCCAGTGGCTTCAATATGGTGCCGCAAAACACCATCACGAGACTGGCAGATATCACGCCTGAAGAAAGGCGAAGAATGATAGAAGACCTTGTCGGAATAGCTGATTATGAAGCAAAAAAGACAGAGGCTCAAATACAACTCCAGCAAGCCGATCTCAACCTAAAGATCGCGGGTGCTAGGATAGAAGAGGTTCAGAATAGGGTTCAAAGCCTCGAGCGAGAGAGGAACGATGCGCTCCGGTACAACTTCATGCAGACAGAGTTGAAGAAGTCTCAAGCCATACAGCTCTCTCTCAAAATGAAATCTCTCCAGAGCGATCTGGACGAACTCAATAGAAATATCGCTTTGAGAAAAGACAAGATCGAGGAACTCAAAAAAGCAAGAGAACAATTTGAGTCAAGAAGGGATCAGCTGGAGTCCGAAAGGAGAGAATTCGATGAGGAAGTCTCGGCCAAGGGGGGTGAACAACTCTTCATGGCTCAGAGAACCATGGGCGAGCTCTCTTCTCAGATTACAGCGCTAAAGAATGAGATAGAGTCGGGAGGCATAAGTCTAAGAGCTCTAATCAAGATGCGAGAGGGGAGATCTGAGCAGATCAACTCTATAAAAGTTGACATAGATGAAAAAACTAAGCGAATAAAGGTCTTGCATAAGGAGCGTGATGATCTCCTTCCAGAGTATGAAAAGGGACGTTCATCCCTTGAGGAAATGTCCAAGAAAGAGGCGGAACTGAAACAATCACTGAGTAATAAAGAGGGTAAGGGAGAAGAGTCGCAAGAAGAAATAAATGATATAAATCAACGACTAGTGAAGATCAATTCCTCATTGAAAGGCAGCGCAACCCGTTACAAGATACTCGAAGAAAATTTGAATAATCTGGAGTTAAGACGGTCCGAATTCGAGGAAGCGTTCAAGGATCTTAAGATTCATCTCCAAGAGATCGGTGCCCTAAGAGACAAGGAAGATGACTCCTTGAAAGAAGCGTCGGATTCGATAGCGCAGAAATCTCTGTCGAAAGAGACCACAAGACAAGAACTCTTGGAAGCTGATCGGATCGCATCCAGAGCTAGAGCGTCTATGACGGAATTCCATGCACAGAAAGAATTCGTTGATAATATTGCTTCAGAGGAGAAAGCCCTGAAGGAAATTGAGGATATGGGAGAAGCCGGGGCAATTCCGGACATATACGGGCGGCTCAGAAAGTTCGTGAAGTCCAAAAAGGGCTATGAATCGGTCGTGGATGCCGCTGCAGGCGGGTGGATGAACAGTGTCATAGTCAAGGATCTGGAGACGGCTGCCAAGTGCATTGAGAGCCTGAAGAGAATCAAGATTGGCCAGATAAAGCTGATCCCGCTCCAAGATCTTTCAAAGAACCCTGAGATTGTTGAGCCTCCTGTCATGGAGGGCATACTTGGAAAGGTACTGGACTTTATTGATTTCCCTGAGAAATATTCACCAGCCGTAAAATTCATTTTTGGTGACACCCTAATAGCCCAGAACCAGAGAGCTGCTTTGATAGCATCAAAGCTAGGATATAGAACGGTCGTACTCAGCGGCGATATCTATGAGTTGGGAGGAGGTCTTGTCAGCGGCTACTACAGGACGCCCGTGGATGTTCTCTCACTTATCCCAAGCGATGTCTCCCTCACGAACCTGGATGATACTGTGAATGTTCTCCAGAGCCTTCTGGAGAGAAGAAGGAACGAGACCGAGAGCTTGGCTGGTGAGGTGGAGAAGCTTGGCCAGGATCAAATCAGGAGAGAAGCCCTCCTCGAAGCCTTGGATCGAGAGATCAGCACCCTTAGGGAAAGCATATCCAGGACCGCAAGAAACGTCTCAATAGCAAATAAGAGGGTCAAAAAATTCAGAAGATCTATTGAGAAAGAAAAATCCGATGAAGCTGATATAAAGAAGAAGAAAGCTGAGTTCGATAAACGTCTGGCTCAGTTGCTGGAAGAGCAAAGGAGACTAGCCCTAGGAGTGAAAAGGTCATTCATATCAAAGCTGGAATCCCAAAAATCCATTCATTTATCTGAAGTTAGCTCGTTCCAAGAACGCCTCTCCAGAATCGATAGTGAACTGAACATCTTAGAGAACAGTCTCCAGATAACGTATAGACCTGAGCTTGAGAGAGCCCAGATAGAGATCAGGTCTCTTGAAAAGCAGATAATGAGCCTGCAATCGCGTATCGAAGAAGCTACAAGCTCCATGAAGACCGCTGAGCAGCGGCTTCCAGACCTGAAGAAAGAACAGGAGCGACTAACCGCAATTCTCTCCTCAGTCAGGAAGGAAAAAGATCGCTTTGAAGAGGAATTAGCCGAGATTGACGGGAGACTCAGATCCACGAACACAACTTATGAGCCTCTGAGCAACACGTACCATCAGTTGGAACTCGACCTACAAGGCAAGGTTGCCAAGATGAGATTTATGGAAGAGCAACTAATGTCCCTTGGCTACCAAAGACCTCTCGAAGTTGAACCCGAAGTGGCTAACACCATTGATATGATTCTTAACCTTGTCCGATTCGAACTCGAAAAGTTGGGTTCAGTAAACCAATTGGCTATCAGGCAATACGTTGAACAAATAGGCAACTACAAACAGCTCTCCATCAGAATAAACGAGCTGGAACGAGAGAAGCGCTCAATTCTAGATTTCGTAGAGGAGATAGAGAGAAAAAAGAAGAATGCCTTCATGGACGCTTACCTGAAGATTAGCGAAAGTTTCCAGAGTTTTTTCACTCTAATTACAGGCGGAGGAAATGCTTGGCTCCAGCTCCAGAATTCAGAGGATCCCTTTAGTGGCGGCCTCGACGTATTTGCACAGTTTACGGGTAAGGCTCCACGCTTGATCAGCGGGGCTAGCGGAGGTGAGAAGTCCGTGGTAGCAGTCTCATTCATCTTCGCACTTCACTCCTTCAAGCCCATGCCGTTCTACTTCTTCGATGAGATTGACGCCTCACTAGACCCTATTAATGCTGAGCGGCTCGCAAACCTTCTCAAAGACCGATCAGCAATGTCACAGTTCGTGGTCATAACTCTGAAAGATGTCGTGGTTGCCCGAGCAGAAAGGCTTTTTGGGGTCTTCATCCAAAGCGGGCACTCACATATTGCATCCATTAATCTGCCCTCGGCTGTGGAAAAGGAGATCGTTGGGGGCTATACTGGGACTTGAGCGATGAGAAACCTTTCTGGTTCAAGCCACCGTGGCTCATTCTATTTGACATAATAAGGCTTCAAAGACTAAGACCATGGGACGTGAATTTATCTTTCCTGCTGAATTCATTCCTGAACGAGATGAGAAAGCATGGAGTAATGGACTTCACAGCCTCGGGCACCGCTCTTCTATCATCCGCCACAATATATAGAATGAAATCCGACGATATTCTTAAGATGGAGGACCCTCCTCACCCGCCAGATGCGAGAATATTCGAAGATCTTCCACCTTTGATTAAGCTTCCCTACAGACACGCCTTATCCTCGACTTCGGTCGAAGAACTCCTCAAAGCGCTTGACGATGCCCTTAATATGGAACTCTCCATATTGAGAGAACCTGTGCTGAAACCGCTCTTGCCCGCTCCAACCATCCTTGAGGACTTGGATCCATTTTTGGTTGATATCGATTCTCACATAGAAAGTCTCTTCGAAAGGCTTCTTGCACTCTTTCAGGAGAAGAAAATGGTACTTTTCTCGGAATTATCTAGGTACATGGAGCGAATCGACATTGTGCGGACATTCATAATCCTTCTGTTCTTGGCTACCCGGGAAAGACTTGCCCTTTGGCAGGATGAAGAGTTCGGCGAAATATACATATCAATGCCTAAACAGGGTGGCGAAGCTGGTGTCTGAAAAACAGGCAGATCCTGAGCAAACGAGAAAGAATTTGGCAATTGTAGAAGCGGCACTATACGCGGCCGGCAGACCGCTTGAATTGAGAACTCTTTGCTCGATCTTGGATATCCACTCAAAGAAAGCGGTTCAAAGTTTGGCTAGAGCCTTGCTCCAAGAGTATGCCAATAGAGAGCTAGCATTGGAGATCCTTGAACTCCCTGATGGCAGGTTTGTGATGCAGCTTAAACCTGAATTCACTGATCATATCAAGAGACTCGCGATGAGCCCTCTCCTGACGCCTGGTCCACTGAAGACTCTGTCCTACATCGCATTCAAGCAGCCCGTGGCTCAGATCCACGTAGCCAACGTCCGAGGTCCTCAAGCCTACGATCATGTAAAAATCCTTCACCAAATGGGGCTGATAGAAACGGAGAAACTGGGAAGAACCAAAATAATAAGAACGACGGACGTCTTCGCTGATTTGTTTGGCTTGAGCCATGATCTGCGCCAAATGAAGAGACAGCTTCAGCTTCGCCGAGAAACCTCGCTTCCCGAAGTAACAGAAGTCCCTTAGCCGCCACGAAGTCATTGATTGTCGGCAAGCAAGATTCTGATTGGGTCAGTAACCTATTTGAAGAGGAGCGACACAACAGCACCCCCGGAATTGCTCATATTCTGAGCAAATTGACAGATTTTGCTTCAATCCTATTTTCTCTCCGTTCAAAACTAGTACCCTCTCTTTGAAGCTGAACGAATTGGCACTCCTAAGATCTCAGAAAAGGTTTATATCACATCCTTGAGAAAGCTAAGCCAAATCTCAAGGTGAAATGGATGCCCCAATGGCACGGCGGTCTTCTAAAAAGAAAAAGAACTGGCGGCAGAACTCGCTCTCATAGGAGAAAGAGGAGTTACGAGATAGGCAGCCTTCCGGCCGAGACGATCATAGGTGAGACTGACCTCAAAGTTGTCCGAGCCATGGGTGGAAACGTCAAATATAGACTTAAGACGGCTGACCAAGCAAACGTGACTGACCCAGCAACCAAGAAGACAACGAAGGTTCCGATACTCAGATTCCTTAGGAATCCTGCCAACATAGATTACAACAGGCGTGGAGTAATAACCAAAGGCGCCTTAATAGAGACAGAATTGGGTGAAGCGGAAATAACTTCTCAACCAGGAGTAGACGGCGTACTTAATGCGATTCTGAGAAAGGCTCATGAATAGATTAGGCGGTTGATTCCCACGAAGTCAAAGGACAAGTATATCCTTTGGCCCGTTTACTTCGATTCTTCTAAGACCCGGAGAGATGGTAGGAGAATACACAAGGCATTGGCCATGGAATACCCCCAAGTTCAGGACATGTATGGAGCCGCTCTCAGACTTGGATTGAACCCGGTAGAAGAAAAAAACTCGCGTTATCCGCGTTTTTGTTGGGAAAAAGCTGGAAACGTATTGGTAGACAAAAAAAGCAAGAAATCTGTTCTTATTTCAAATATAGCCAAAGAAATGAAGTCTTTTAAGGAAAAAGTCGTCAATTTGAAGCAATAAGAGTCGTTAGAAATCCTTATATTAATAGGACGAGTCATCAACGTTATTTTACAGCTACGGTGTTCTCTTGTATCCTGATCGCTTATTTCGGCTGGGGGCTGTTCTTCATAAATCAACTGGAAGCAATAATCTAATCCTACGAGCAGAGAACAACGCTTTTCCTGGTGATATGGTCGTTGATAAGTCGCTAAAGAGAATCGGTATTGTCATGGACCTGTTTGGTCCAATCAATAATCCCTACATTTCTGTAAGACCGGCCACACCAGATTATCATGTGGGACAGATCCTCTACAAATTGGCTCAAGAGAAGAAACGGGGCGGAAGGGCTTGGAAGAAGAGATAGAATCTAGGCGCAGGGTCAAAGAATGCCCTGAGTGCAAGAGCACAAATGTCATCAGGGACTACGAGTGGGCCGAAGTTGTCTGTAGAGATTGCGGTTTTGTCATTGCTGACCGTTTGACCGATTCAGGACCAGAATGGAGAGCATTTGACGATGCGCAGAAAGCTAGAAGAGCCCGTGTCGGTGCGCCAATGACCTTCTCTATTCACGACAAGGGCTTGTCAACCATGATCGATATGCAGGACAAAGATACCTTCGGCAAGAATCTCACTCCAGGTCAGAGGGCTCAAGTCTACCGTCTCAGGAAGTGGCAGAGACGAGTAAGAGTTTCAGATGCCACTGAACGCAACTTGGCTTTTGCTTTGTCAGAACTGAGCAAGATGGCTTCCGCTATAAATTTGCCCAAGAACATCTTGGAGACCGCGTCCGTAATATATAGAAGGGCTGTAAAAAGACACTTGATTCGAGGACGCTCGATACAGGGCGTTACTGCTGCTGCTCTCTACATGGCTTGCAGACAGTGCGGAGTGGCTAGGACGCTTGATGAGATTTCGACCATTTCTCACATAAACAAGAAGGAGATCGGACGTAGCTATCGCTTCATAGTAAAGGAGCTAGAATGTTTCATTCCACCTTTGACGCCAAACTACTATGTATCTCGCTTTGCCAATCAGTTAGGTTTGGCCGGTAAGGTCGAAAATGTGGCTCTTCGAATCCTCCAGACTGCTTCCTCCATCAGGTTGACATCAGGACGAGGCCCAACCGGAATAGCTGCAGCAGCCACCTACATCGCGTCGGTATTAGCATCCGAACATCGAACCCAACGAGAAATAGCGGAGATAGCGAATGTGACTGAAGTCACTATCAGAAATCGTTACAAGGAACTCATAAGTCGATTGATGATCCACGTCTACCTATAGCCTTCTTCGTTTCATGAGACAAAGCATATGGCCTTTAATGTGAAATGAACAAACCCCGATGATTGGGTTTAAATTGCTGCTAACTCCTAGTATATGACGAATACGGTGGACTTCGTTGCCCAGAAGAGATGACTTGGAGCATGTGGCTCTTCAGATAGTCATTAACAGCGGAAGAGAAGGCATAATTCAGTCGGATCTCTGGCGAAAACTGGACGCCAGTTCCCGCGAAGGTTCGCGGGTATCATTGAAACTCGAGAGCAAAGGATTGATCCGCCGAGAAAAGGAAATCTCGGAAGGAAGATGGACTTATCGGTTATATCCAAAGAGACAGCCAATCTCCATAGATTCAGTCTTGACTCAACCTTGTCTTCTTTGCGCGCTTGTTCCAAAATGCGAATTTGGGGGTTCAATTTCTCCGACGACATGTGAGCTGCTTAGAAACTGGCTTATGGAACTTGCCTCCAAGTCTGGTGGCACATAGTTATTGCCAAGTAATCGGCTCCTCGAGAAGAGACGCGACTTTTTCTATAGGCTCGCCAAAAAAGAGGGCTACAGAAGCAGGGCTTCTTACAAACTCCTACAAGCCAACAAAGACCTTCATTTTATCAAGAACGGCGATACGGTGATAGACTTGGGGGCGGCGCCAGGTGGATGGATGCAAGCCGCCCGTGAGATCGTTGGTGATACGGGTTTAGTGATAGGCGTTGATGTATCCCCGATAAGAGATTTCCCTGACCAAAATGTCAAATCTTTAAGGGGCGACATAAAGAACCCACAGACTGTCTCTGGGTTGAAGGAGATCTCTGGAGGCAGAGCGGATGTCGTTCTCTCCGATGTCTCACCAAACCTTTCAGGAATTTGGGAAGTTGATCACGCCCGCCAACTCGACCTTGCTCAGACTTCCCTCCAAATAGCAAGGGACTTTCTAGAAATCGGGGGGGCCTTCTTTTGCAAGGTTTTCCAGGGAGACCTTTTGGATGATTTTCTAAAGGAACTGAGACTGATTTTCCAAGTCGTCAAGATTATCAAGCCTAAAGCTAGCAAAAGCCAAAGCTCAGAAATCTATGTACTCGGGCTTTCCCCAAGGTTTGCGGTTAGGAATACATAGCCTACTGAAATCTCTATGTATTGGAAATCCTATCTATACCAAATGGTCTGGCAGAATTTCTCATATTTGACCGTTGGTTATTGCCTCTTTGACCACTCGAGCGGGGCTTTCGGTCTTCAAACCTTTTGGATTGAAATGAGTTCCCACCACCTTGTAACCCCGCTCCAAAATTTTCTCCATGACAACTTCTGTTCTTGGAATGGGCAGATTGAACTTGTCGCATATTCTGTCTATGACATAGTAAGTGGGTGGTGCATCAGCTTCTTTAGAGATCCTTTCAAAGGTCCTCACAGATGCGTTCGTATCTGAGCCCATCTCATGCAGCTTCTCCAAAATCAGGGCGCAGAATTCTGAATCAGCGAGGGCACCTATCCATAAAGGTCCGCATAATCTCAGAATTTCTCCGCATTCTGGACAAACGCTAGGAAGTTTCGTTGCAAATCCCCTGCCTATTTCCCTATGAAAACAATTAAAACAATGGGATATGAATCCCATGCTCAAGAGACTCTGATCAGCTCTTTTGGCTCCATAATAACATGTAAGATAAGCCCTTACGTAGTGATCTGTGCTGTGGGATGCAAGGACTCTTATGCCAAAATCGTGACGTGCTGCTGTCACAGCAATCGATCCCAGAAGTATTCGCACGGCTAATTCATGGCAATACTCTGTTCTAAGAGGTACCGCACCATATTTTCTAAGACATGCCAATGGATGGACTCCGCAGAGGGGTGCCATGTCCGTTGCGGTCGCTGCTATGAGACCGCCATCCTTAAGGGCTGACAATGCCGAATCAAGAAAGGGTGTGGGAGAACCGAAAGGATCCAAGTCTATAGCGTCAAAACGGCTCTTCGGGCGTGAATGTTCCTGGAGGAGCAAGTTTGCGTTAAGGTTTGTGACTTCTACTATGTTCTCCAGATTGTTCTTTTCTATATTATAGCGTGCCAAGTTAGCTGCCAGAGGGTTGATGTCGTTGAGAACAATACTCCTTACCCCTTCGACCTCCAAAGAAAAGCGGATACTTCTGATGCCGGACCCACCTAGGGGCTCGCATACATCGATCCGGTCGTTGAGACTTCGTTGAAATACCTGTAAGATGGCCACAGCCACATCGCGATTAAGCTTCATTACAGGATTGTAGAAGACTGTCGATCTAGAAGGTCTATATCGTAACCTATTTCTGACAAGAGCCCTGCCCACCGGTACATAGACCCTGGCATTTCCTTCCATGACTCGTTCCAAGGGGAAATCAAATCTGTTTTCCAAATTGAAACCTCATATCAACTAGCTCATTTCTTGAGCAATTACCCTAAAGGGTTTTATTCAACGGAGTCACTGCCTCGTTTAAGTGCCAGGAGAGAAAGGTTGGTTCTAGTTTCGGGGGTCGACGATGCCGGCCGAGGGTGCGTCATAGGTCCCCTGGTAATAGCAGGCATACTCGTAGAGGAAAAAGGTATCTCAAGCCTGAAATCCTTGGGAGTTAAAGACTCCAAGCAATTGACCTTTCGAAAGAGACTTCTCCTTGTCCCTAAGATAGAGGGAGTTGTCTTGAAATCATCTTATACATACATCCTGCCTGACGAGATAGACAAGGCGGTTCTCAAAGGGAAGAAATTCCAAAGACTGAACTTTCTTGAAGCGAAAGCCATGGCCAGAGTCATAGATCAACTCAATCCGGATATTGCTTATGTGGACGCATGCGACGTCTTAGCTGATCGGTATGGCTGCCAGGTCGAGGATCTGCTTAGAACTAAGACGAAGGTAGTTTCGGAACATAAAGCAGACATAAACTATCCAGTCGTCAGTGCTGCTTCGATCCTGGCCAAGGTGAGGCGAGACTCCGCCATAGAAAGCCTGAAACTGGTATATGGAGACTTCGGGTCAGGCTATCCGCATGATATGAAAGTGCGACTTTTCTTGGCAAAATATTTTGAGGATAATGGTTGTTTCCCAGATGCCGTCAGGAAATCCTGGAAGACGGTGCGAGATATAATCGACTTGAATTACCAGAGAAAACTCATATGATCTACCGCTTGTCTTTTTTCAATATAATCCTTAATAGGAGCCCTTGATGACACACAAAATCTCGGTGAGCTAATTTTGCCATGTTCGGTGGTAGTGGGAGGATTCTGGGGAGACGAGGGCAAGGGCAAGATTGTCTCCTATTTGGCTCTGAGGGACAAAGTGGATTTTGCGGTTCGAGGGGGCTCAATAAACGCGGGACACACGGTTGTCATTCATGAGATGAAGTACTCGCTCAGAATGATCCCCGGCGCTTTTGTCTATGAAAAGTGCCGGCTTCTCATTGGACCAGGTGCCAATGTTTTTCCAAAGGTCTTCATCGAAGAGGTGGAGAAGACGGGGGTTAGAGGCAGGGTGGGTCTGGACAACCAGTGTTCGATAATTGAAGACCAACACGTTTCGCGGGACAGAGAGAGTTCATTCTTGTCTAAGCAGATAGGAACAACAGGGAGCGGCGTGGGACCCGCTCTTGAAGACAGGGTGAAAAGAGTCGCGAGACTCGCAAAAGACATCGATGAGTTGAAGCCTTTCCTAGCCGATGTTCCTGGAGAACTAAATAAAGCCTTGGACGACGGAAGAAAGGTAGTAGTAGAGGGGACCCAGGGTACATTCCTATCCTTATTCCACGGAACTTATCCTTATTGCACTGGCAGGGACACTACTGCCTCAGCCCTTTGTAGTGAAGTTGGCATAGGGCCAACCAGCGTTAACAACGTTCTACTCGTATTCAAGGCGTATATGACGCGGGTAGGTGCTGGATATTTGCCTGGTGAGTTGCCTGAAAAAGAGGTAATCAAAAGAGGATGGGCTGAAACAGGGACTGTCACAGGGCGCAAGAGACGAGCCGCTCCCTTCAATTTTGACCTGGCCCAGAGAGCGGTTTCGCTCAACGGTGCCACGTCACTTGCCGTCACCAAGTTTGATGTGTTATTCCCGACATGTAGCCACACTGATAGATATGATGACCTCCCAAATGAAGCGAAAGAGTTCGTGGATCAGATTGAACGGAGACTTGGAGTCCCAGTGGACTTGATAGGCACCGGTCCTGAGGCAACTGACATAATCGATCGGCGCTGAGACCTGGTTACTCCAGGGCAAGTTCGCTCGCCATCCCGCGTTCTGGGTATTTGTAGACCAAGACTCGGGATGGGTCAAAGCTGATGGTCATCTGATCATCTATTTGCGGAAACTTTTCAAAGGAAGCAAAAGGTGCTTTAACCGCTAGCAGCAGATTGTTCTCAATCTTGATTTCGAACCTCACCAAGCCACCCAAGAACCTGACATCTTCAATCTTTCCATCAAACACGTTTCTTTCTTTTCGTTGGCCTTTGTCGATAACAATGTGCTCCGGCCTCACAGCAATAACAAGACGATCGCCGGCGGGAACTTCATTGCATGTTGCGATCTTGAGGCCTCTGGCTATCTCTATTTCCCATTTGTCTCCTCCAGAGACTGCTTTTCCTTCAAGGAAATTCGCTTCACCGATGAAATTGGCCGTGAAAATGTTTTTTGGATTGAGATAGACTTCTTCCGGTGTTCCTACTTCGACTATTCTTCCCTTCTTCATTACAACAATCTTATCCGAGATTGCCAATGCCTCCTCTTGATCGTGCGTTACGTGGATAGCTGTCAGACCCAGTTCTTTGACTATTCGCTTCAACTCATTCCTGAGTTCTGCCCTAACCTTTGCGTCAAGAGCTGCCAACGGCTCGTCCAGCAATAGGAGGCTTGCGCCAGATATTAGTGCTCGTGATACGGCGGCCTTCTGTTGCATGCCACCGCTCAACTCTTTTGGTAGGGATTTAGATCTAGCTGAGAGTCCAGCCAGGGCCAATATTTCGTGAGCGAGTTCCGTGGTCTTTTGAGGGGGCCAATCCTTCACCCTCGGACCATATGTCACGTTCCCCAAAACGTCCATGTGAGGGAAGAGCAGAATGTTCTGGAAGACGTAGCCTACATTTCTATCTTCCGGAGGAATTCCTCTCGCCGGGTTTTTGCCGATCCAAATCTCACCCCTATCGGGCTCATGGAGTCCAGCCACCATTTTTAGCACTGTTGTCTTTCCGCAACCTGATGGTCCCAAGAAGGTTACATATTCACCGTCCTCAATCTTCAAGGTGAAGTCTTCCACCGCGATTATGGAATCAAAACTCTTTGAGACCCCGACGAGACTGACTTCGGGCATCTACTCCACCTCCAACTCCCGCCGAACGCCATCTTTGGGGTGATGATATACGACTGCTTCGTTGGATCTGAATGAAACGGTGCTTTTGTCACCCATTTCTAATGTCTTATCCTTTTGCAGGGTGAGGACTTTTGAGTTGATCAAATCTCCGGTTTCCAGCCTGACAGAGTATTTTACGAATGTACCTAAGAAACTCCTCCTCTCAATGACCCCCTGTATGTGGTTGATCCCCTTTGTCACGCCCTTCTGGATTGAGACATTTTCGGGCTTCAGTGCAATGACTATCCTCTCTCCCAAAGCTGCGCCGTCGACCGACGGGACTACTACAGTCAGCCCATCCTTCAACTCTACTTTCAAGAAGCTATCTTTGATTTCACTGATTATCCCCTCTATGAAGTTTGATTCGCCAACGAAATTCGCCACGAAGATTGATCTCGGTCTCAAGAAGAGTTCCATCGGCGCGCCGATCTGTTCAATCTTCCCTCTCCTCAGGACCATTATCTTATCTGAGATAGTCATGGCCTCCTCTTGGTCATGAGTGACGTGAATTGTCGTAATGCCTAGACCCTTCATCAACCTGACCAACTCATATCGCAACTCTACCCTTAATCTGGCATCCAATGCTCCAAGGGGTTCGTCCATCAACATTATCTTGGAACCTGGTGTCAGAGTTCGAGCTAGAGCGATCCTCTGTTGCATGCCTCCACTCAACTCATTTGGATATGACAATGCCCTGTTGAAGAGATGCACCAGATCTAGCATCTGGCGACCTAATTTGTCGGTTTTTTCACGTGCCCATCCTCTCATGTGTGGGCCGAAAGTTACGTTTTCCCAGACATTAAGGTGCGGAAAAAGCATGAAATTCTGAAAGACCAATCCAACGTCTCTTTCCTCAGGACACAGTTCATTTACTCTTCTACCCTTGAATCTGACCTCCCCTTCGTTGGGTTCTATCAAACCGGCCAGCAGCTTTAGAATAGTTGTCTTGCCACTGCCCGTAGGACCCAATATCGTAACGTATTCTCCCTTCTCAATATCAAAGCTGACATCATCAAGTGCCGTAATAGTCCCGTATCTCTTCTTGACATTGTGGAGTGATATTTCGTGCAATCTTCATCACTTCCCGGATGAGAGGCGCCGAAGACCCATGAGTATTATGTAGGAAATCCCGATCAGTATTATACAAGCCAAGGCTGCTTCGAAGAGGGCATTTTCGTTTACTAGTTTGACAATATAGACCGGGGTGGTTACGGCTGTCGAAGCGACTGCCAATGTTGCCCCTGTCTCGCCGAGGCTGCGAGCGAACATCATGATGGCTCCAGCCATTATCGAGGGTTTGGCTAGGGGAAATATTATTTTACGGAAAACTTGCAAGGGATTCGCACCAAGAGTCCTGGCAGCTTCCTCGAAAGAAATGTCTATGTCTGATATTGCGCTGGAGACGGTCCTAACGATGAACGGGTAAGTGAAGGCGATGTGAGCAAGGACTATCAGCAAGAAATCCGCGTTCGCGAGCGATGATAAGCCTCCTCCAATACCTGACCAAAACAGTCCTAGAGAGAATCCCAGAGCTGTTGAGGGTATGATCATTGGGATGTTGATGAGGACGTCTAGGGGTTGTGTGACTGTTCCAGCTTTCTTGCGCGCGATCAAGATTGCCATTGGAATACCTAACCCCATATTCACCACAGTCACAATGCTAGCGATAAGAAAGGATGCGAAGAGACTATTTAGAAAGCCTGCTAGATCAATCCCCGCCAGGCTATTGCCTTGGGCTAATCCCCTGAAGAAGAAGATGAAGATGAAGAATGCTGGGATCAAGACCGCGAGTATGAGAAAGATGTTGGACGAAGCATCTCTCAGATACTTGAAGATTCTTCCGCTTAACATTTTTTCTTGGGCTGGCCATACTTTCTTGATGGGAAGTTTAAACTTCTTTATGATTATCATGACAAGCGTCAATAGGACCAGCGCAAGAATAATGAGCAATACGCTTGTGAACGCGCTTGCCGTTATGTATTTCTCGGCCATTGAACCCCCCTCATTTATGAGCTTCCGCCAACCTGCGATCAAAACGGGAGCGGTTCCATCGGCTTGCGACGCTCCGACAATAGACAGTGCCAACACCGTAGCACCTGTCTCACTTATGCTCCTCCCAAAAGACAAGATGGTTCCAGAGACTATTCCCCCTCGGAATAGAGGCAGTGTAATGGTTCGAATGGCGGTTAAAGGAGATGCTCCTAACGTTCTTCCAGCTATTTCGTAAGTTATATCAATCTCTTCCAGAGATGCGCTGAGAGTTCTCACCATGTAAGGATAAGAGAAGGCCACGTGAACCAACATAAGAAGGATGAAACTGGATGTGATAGCTCCTGTTGGGGAATTAAAGAAGAATGCGAATCCCCCGGGGGTTGCCCAGAACAACGCAACAGAGAAACCCAAGGCTGACGTAGGGACAACCAGAGGTAGATCGATGAGCGTATCTAGATATCTCCTCCCCTTGAAGTGACCTCTGTTTAGGAGCCAAGCCATAGGAAGGCCCGCTATGAAATCAATGATTGTGACCGCACCGGCCAGCTTAAAGGAGGTCATGATTCCATTCGAGATTGTGCTAATCATTTGGCCATCTCCTAACACTTCAGCGCTGATCTTGTCCCAGCCAGAGATGAGATGAGATAAGACGAAGGTGCTTGGTATCAAGACGAAGAGTAGAAAAAAGAGTATTATCATAGAGTACCAGAAGCGTCGGAACCACCTCGAAGTCAGGAATCTTCTGAATGCATTGTTCGTTCCTGGCAATCTCTCTACCGTCACTTGTCAATCAGAGGCATGATAACCTATTAACATAAATGTCTTGTCGAAAACTCTCTACTAGATTAATATATGTTTGCGTGCTAATGTATTGTCTGAGGATCCTCATGAGCGATGCACTCCTAGGATGGTTAACCAAAAGAAGAGAATCGCAAGCCCTGAAGTCAATGCGCGATCATCTCGCCTTGACCCTCAGTTGCGCGGATGAACTATCTAAAGCCATCAACTCTTCCGACAAAGGAGATTATCAAGAGGCAGAGGCTAGCATAAAGAGAGTCTCGCAGATGGAAAAGGAGGCTGACTTCCTAAGGAGAAAGATAGCGGATGAACTGGCAAAGGGAGAATTGCCATCTTCAGATAGGGAGGATTTGATGCGCCTCGTGAGGACGATAGATTGGATAGCCGATTGGTCAAAAGACGCTGCCCGCCTTCTGGCGATCTTGCTCCCAGAATTCAGCAAAGTTCCAAAGGGACTCAAAGAGATCTCCATGGAAATGGCCACCGCGATTCGCAGCTGCGTTTCAGTGCTTGCAGACAGCATAAATCGACTGGGAAAGAGCTCTAAAGAGGTCTTGGATCTGGGCGACCAAGTTGAGAGGATAGAAGAGAAAGTGGATGAGCAATACGAAGAGGCTAGAAGGCTCCTTGCGAAGATCGACGAAGGAGACTTGAAGATAGGAGCCGTCATCTTGCTCTCAGAATTCTTGGATTCTCTTGAGAACGTAGCTGACTGGTGCGAGAATACAGCCGATGAAGTCCGTGTCATAGCTGTGAGGCAGGCAAGTGAGACTCCATGAGAACCGAGGGGCAACACAAAGCGCGAAAAGGGTTAATAAAGGTCAGTGTTGACGAGGAAGGTGGCATAATCCAGAAAGCCGTCATTTCAGGTGATTTCTTCCTTTATCCAGAAGATAGCTTATGGTTTTTAGAAAAGGAACTCGTTGGAATGAAACTGATCAGGGAAGAATTATTGGCGAAGGTCAATGACTTCTACAAAGAGATGGGGATATTCAGCCCAGGGGTTACCCCTGAGGATTTTGTTGAAGCCTTACTGAAAGCCGCTTAGTTTCAACGATCAATTACCTATTATTGGGTAAGAACGCTTTTATAAGTTTTAGATCCCCATTCTACCATGTCTGGTCGTGGCCAACGCTTGAATAGCTCCCCACACAAAACAAAACAGATTGCGCTAATCTGCATGATGAGCGCCCTAGGCAACATACTTTCTGCGTTATCACTATTTCTGGCAAATGTCGGTCCAATAGGCCTTGACTTGTCCCACTTGGCAACCCTGATTGCGGCCATCTACGGCGGCCCACTAACCGGTTTCGCCACGGGTGCCCTAGGCGGGGTCTTCGCAGGAATCTATTTCGGTTTCATCGGAGGAAACCTTGGGCTGTTGAGCTTGATCGGGATCCCAATTGGAAAAGCCCTGACGGGATTGACGGCAGGTTGGCTTTCCAACGCCTTCAGCGTCCTCAGATCTGACCGCAGTTTCCTTAGGGTAGTTCCGACCGTGCTCCTCAGTTATATTCCGGAGTCTTTGTACACGGCGATATTCTTCATGACACTCGTCCCGCTCTTCTTCGGATGGTTCTCTCTTCCGTTTCTGATCAGTGTGGAAGTCAAGGCTTGGGGAGAGTTGGTCATATTATCAGTAATATGTTATGTCTTGAGAAGGAACAAGAGCTTCTCAGGCTACTTGACAAGAAATCTTCGAAAACAAATGAAATGAGGCCTGCTATGATCTGCCTAAGCGATTCCTTTGGACTCGAAGTAGAATTCTCCGAGCATTCCACACGCATTTCGACAGGCTTCGCGATTCCGAGCCAAGGTCAGCAATCTTGACTCCCTCTCTCAAGAGGTCTAACGTATTCGTCAGCGACACTGCGTCTTCCTGCCCTTTCTCTCCCTTATGTCGAGTTCTCTTTTCTGGAGAGAGAATATCTTCGAGGGAAAGAAGGAAAGCTGCATACTCAATGGATTCAAGAGCTTTCCAAATATTGAGATCAAGCTCTTCTGGTCTTCCTTCCTTTAGATCTTCCATCGCATTTTCGACGAAACCAGCTGCCGACCCAAGCGACTCTCCGATCTCTTTCTCTCTCATATGAGTTCTACCTGAAGTCAAAGCGAAGAAGTGGAATCTTCTACTCAACGGTTACACTTTTGGCCAGATTCCTAGGTCTGTCCGGATCGTGACCTCTCATCACTGAGACGTGATATGCGAACAGCTGCAACGGGATTGCATACACTATCGGCGTGAACAGAGGGTTGATCCCCTTTGGCACCTCAATCCAATCGTCTGCCAATGTCTGCAGCTCTTTGTCTTTTTCCTCCGTTATCGCTATGATATCGGCTCCCCTAGCCTTCATTTCCATTATGTTTCCAATAAGTCTGGATTTCAAGTCGTCATTGGGGGCGATGAATATGACTGGATAGTTTTCATTCACCAGGGCAATGAATCCATGTTTACTTTCTCCAGCAGAGTAAGCCAGACTTGGCGTGTAAGCTAGTTCCAGGAGTTTCAATCTTCCCTCCAAAGCTGTGGCGACATTCAACCCCCTTCCCAGGAAGCAGAAACTGAACCGATCTCGATATTTGGCTGCCAGCCTCTTGATCTTTTCATCATTGCTCTCAAGTTCCTTCTTTACGTACCAGGGTATCCTTCCGAGGTCAGTCATAAGAGAATCAATTTCATCACTTCTTATAGTTCCCCTCTTCTCTGCTAGGGCTATCGCCAGTTTTGAGAGTATTAGGACTTGTGAAGTGAATGTCTTTGTCGCGGCCACCGCGATCTCGGGGCCTGAATTCTGCCCGATATAAACGCTCGCCAGTCTCGTTAAGGAGGATCCCATGACATTGGTTATCCCCAGGATCGTTGCTCCTTTGTCTTTGGCTGATCTGATAGCACTCAGCGTGTCAGCGGTTTCTCCTGATTGGCTCACAGCCAGTACAACTGTTCCCTCGTCGACGCTGTTCCCAAACTGTTCCATAAATTCGGATGCGATAGAGACAGATGAATTGACATGGGCAAGTTTGGAGAACAAGTAAGTGGCTACTATACATGCATGGGAAGATGTACCACATGCTAAGAGAATTATATTTCGAGCCTTCGCCAATATAGTCGCCATGAGGTTATAATATATGAGTTCTCCTCTCAAGGCATTTTGGAGGGCTAGGGGTTGCTCCGCGATCTCTTTCAACATGAAATGCGGTTTTCCTCCTTTTTGGGCCATCTCCACAGTCCATTCAATTCGCATGGGATCTCGCTTTGTTTGGTCCCCCGAGCCGATATTGAAGATTGTGACTTCATCTCTCTTGAGCACAGCCATCTCTTCTTCTTCCAAAAACAGAACCATCTTGGTCATGGGAAGAAAAGCGGGTATATCAGAAGCCAAATAATTAGCCGATTTCCCGACTCCAATCACTAGTGGGCTCTCTTTCCTGGCGCATATTATGGTATTTGGGTCATCAACACTTATGGCAGCAATAGCATAGGAGCCTTTGACCCTGAGCAGAGCTCTCCGTACGGATTCTGAGAAGCTTAGCCCTTCCTTGAAATAATCTTCTATCAAGTGGGGCATGACTTCCGTGTCAGTATTGGACTTGAAAAGGTGACCCCGACCCTCCAGTTCTTTCCTCAGCTCGGCGAAGTTCTGAATAATTCCGTTGTGGACTAGCGCAATCTTTTCTTGGCAATCAGTGTGAGGGTGTGCATTCTTCTGCGTGGGCGCTCCGTGTGTAGCCCAGCGGGTGTGACCTATGCCTACGCTTCCTGGCATATCATCCAAGTTTACGCTAGAGTGGACCTCACTGATCTTCCCAACGTCTTTCTTGACGTAAAGATGCCCACTGTGTATGGTGGCCTCCCCGACCGAGTCGTATCCCCTGTATTCAAGCTGGTTCAGAGCAGAGTGAATGATGGGCGCTGCCCTATCGCCGCCGTCCAGAATACAACCAAAGATGCCGCACAAGTTATCAACCCATATACTGGTTTCTACGTTCTTTTCGATAACTTCTCCTTTAATAATTCGGTCACGTGACTCGCTTCTGCTTTACCCCTGACTTCCTTCATCACTAGCCCGAGCAGCGGCCTCAATGCTGCTTCTCCCTCCCTCTTTGTGAGGTTGACGTTCTTTTCCAGCACATGTTCTATGATCTCTTCCAAGTCGGTTTCGGAGAGGATCCCGAGACCTAAGGCTTGAATAGCATCTCTCGCATTACCCATATTTGCCGCAAGCCACATGAAGACTTCCGGGAGAGCCTCTTTCGTCAACAACCCTCTGTCTGCCAACTGGAAAGCTTCCGCTATTTGATCATCATCTATTTTCTCGACTTCGTAGCCTTCTCGCTTGAGGCTCTTGAGGGTTTCGGTGAGGTTCGCCGCTATGACAGAGGGAGAGACCTTCGTTGTCGCGGAGACGATCTCGAAGGTTTCGACATAATCGGAGTTGACAAGTTGTCTCACGAGTTTCTCATTCAGTCCATATTGTTTCATCAAGCGTTGCAGTTTCTTTTCAGGTAGCTCTGGGAGATTACCCCTCAAGGTGCGGACCTTCTCTGCTCCTAAAGTGACTATCGGTATGTCAGTTTCCGGGTACATCCTGGCGGCGCCAGGCCGCGGTCGCATATATCTTGTAGTGCCATCTGGCATAGCCCGACGGGTTTCTTCAGGGACTCCTCTGAGAGCCTCTAACGCTCTCTCAAATACTGCGTCTAGGGCATCTCGAGCGCTTGGCACATCGTCACCGACCAGAATAATAGCATCGAGATCAGTAGCGACCATTTCATCTTTGACTCTTCTCACTTCTTCTGAGGATATGCCATAGGCAGGCAACTCGTCGGTATGGAATATTCCACCCACCTTGCCCCAGAATTTTGCCCGATCCGCCATTTCAGTTCCGAGTCGAACCCCTGGCTCTAGCTCCCTTCCAAGCAGTCCCGCAAATCCCGGGAGTTTCAAAGCTAGGATTTTTCCTTTTCTCTCCAGACAGCTCTTCAGGACCTTGCATTGTGTTGCTTGGAAGATTCTAGACACGTCGACGTATTTTTTCGCTACGATTTCTTTCGTGGATCTTCTGGTCATCTCACCTTGTATCTCCAAGAGCGTGAGTTGTCTCAGAGCCTCATATTCGACCACTTTGGGGATCAGATCCAGTTCTTGAACACCCTTGATTTCTATTAATGCGCCATTTCTTATCGAGACATTTACATCTTGTCTAATTGTCCCAAGTCCCCTCCTAGCTTTCCCCGTTGCCCTGATCAATCGCCCCAGAGCCAATGCAACCTTCTCCGCCTCTTCAGGAGAATGTATGACCGGCTCTGTTGCAATCTCTATGAGTGGTACTCCCAACCTGTCCAGATTATAGTGGGTGGTGGTTGAAGTTGTTTCTATGAGTCGGGCCGCGTCCTCCTCGAGGCATATTGTCTGCAGGGTGTATTCCCTCCCATCTGCCTCCAGTTTTCCTCCCAGCGATATGATGCTTGTCCTCTGGAAGCCAGAAGTATTGGATCCATCAGTAACTATCTTTCTCATGACGTGAATCTCGTCGAAAACATCCGCCCCCAGCAAAAGTGCAACAGTCACACAGGTGTCCACAGCCTCGCCGTTCAAGGTGTGCGGTGGCTCTTCATCCATTTCCACCAAACAACTGGACCTCGGGTCGGCGTCATAAATGTAACCTCTCCCTTTCTTGAACTCAAAGAAGGAGGCGGAGTCGAATTGCCCCAATTCGCTCTGCGCTGGACGGAGCTTCCTGTAAAAATTGAAAAGTGATTCTGTCGTTGTTAAGTCTGGGGGGCAGCCGCAGAAGAGTTTGTGTTTCGTTCTGAGCTGTTGGTGGACTTCCAGTCCGACCTTCAGGCCCATGCCAATATAATCCTCGCTTTTGACCATTCCTAGGCCTCCATGTAAAGAGTCCTGTCGGAGAATTCTCCAACCAAGTTCCTCTTCAGCAATTCTTCGGCTTCATTCTTATCACTTGTTTGACCTAGAACCCACATCATTTTGACCAAGGCTGTCTCAGGTAGGATGTCCCCAAGGGGTGTCACGCCGGCCGCTTGGAGATCTCTTCCAGTGTCATATACATTCATGCTGACTCTTCCCCAGATGCATTGCGACGTCATGCAAACAAGCATGCCCTTGTTAATTGCTTTCTTGATGCTTGGGACGAGATTGGCGTTCACATGACCTAGCCCGGTTCCTTCAAAGACTATCCCTCTGTAATCTTGCTGAGAAAACCAATCGATCAACTCAGCCTTGAGGCCTGGGTAATACTTCAAGAGAGCAACTCTCTCTTCGAAGACTGGTCGCGTGACGACTTCTCTTTTTGTATCTCGGGGAACAAGATTGCCTGCTAGGACCTCCATTTTACCCTCAACTACTCTGGCAATGGGTCCAGAATTGATCGGTTTGAATGCATCTCTTCTGCTAGTATGACATTTCCTGACCTTCGTACCCCTATGAAGCACTATGGCGCCGTCTGAGGTCGATTCATGCATGGCTATCAATACCTCTGCTACGTTGAGATCAGTTGCGGCTTTGATTGCACCTATGAGGTTCGAAGCGGCATCAGAGCTTGGTCTGTCAGAGGAACGCTGAGCTCCAACCAATACTATCGGGACAGGTAAGTTTTGTAGGGCGAAACTTAAGGCCGCCGCGGAATACCCCATGGTATCGGTTCCGTGGCATAACACGATTCCATCTGTTCCCTTCTTGATATGACGGTCGCATGCCTGAGCCATTTCTTTCCAATGACTTGGGGTGACGTTTTCGCTGAATATGCTGAACAAGATCTCTGTCTCGATTGTGGCAGTATTGGAGAGCTCGGGAACGACACTCAAGAGGTCGTCTGCTGAAAGTGCTGGGTGGACTGAGCCGGTTCGATATTCGACACGGCTCGCTATTGTCCCTCCGGTACTGATAACAGTCACGCTTGGGAGGCCGCCTCGTATCTCCCTCGATACTGGTGAGGCTAGTTTAGGTTTCTCTCCTACACCTATCTTTTCAACAATGTAATCCTGAGCTAACTTAACACCAACGTTGTAACCGTTGCTGAGCTTGATAATGATATGTTGATCGTCCCCGGACTCGATTTTGGGCATCAATGTTCCTTCATGGCTTCTCTTCCCGTCTGTTATCTTTATGATGTCTCCTATGACGGCTCCCGAAGCCAGAAGTACACTAAGAGATCTGCCGTGATAACCTTCAAGCATCTCTTTCCCCAATCTCATCCCTCAATCATTAGATACAAACTGTGACGGTCTGAAATATAACTCTCTATTGGCATAAGAAGACAATCATTTCCTTTGAATAGATATGTTAATCCATGAGTTCTGGTTTTTCAAGACGGTAAGGTTTCGGTAGAGAATTGAGCTCAATCAGAGACGGCAAATACAGAAAGGCCTGCTCAGATCTGGTCGCTTACCTTCTGGATCACAAAGTGACCTCAAGTGAACTTGATTCGGTAAAGATCGCTATGTCCAAAGAGCACGGCTTGAGCAAAGTCATTGCTAATGTGGATTTACTCTCTTTGACGTCTGGAGATGTTCGCAGGAAACTGCTTCCCTTGTTAAAAAGGAAGCCAGTTCGTACGCTCTCAGGAGTTGCGATAG
>Ga0154853_107_pt3 | contig 101209 bp, 109 predicted proteins | sample Rifle2008BG16ft_FD_105581 | JGI IMG/M metagenome (GOLD analysis project Ga0154853, IMG submission 105581) | Candidatus Bathyarchaeota archaeon RBG_16_48_13 | reverse complement strand
GCAAGCCACTCTGGGATAGGCCGTTGGCACACCTAAGGGAAGCCGTAACTGTAGCTAGATTGCTTTTTGACGGAAAGAGAATCAACTTCAAGGGCAAGACGATGGAATTGAGAGACGCTTATCTCGCCCAACCCCCCAAGAATCACAGGATACCTATCTATCTAGCTGTTAGGGGACCAAAGACAGAGGCTTTGGCAGGCGAGTTAGCTGATGGAATAAACCTTGGAGCTCCACCTCTAGGTTTTCTTCAAGACGCTATCCGATTCGCTGAACCCGGACTCAGAAAGTCTGGAAGACGGATAAAACCAGGAATATTCGATTTGATATGCTCAATCAACCTATGCATAGCGCCCAGATCTGAGGATGCACTAAATTATCTCCTTAAAGATCCGGCTCTGAGATTCAACTTTGCGGTTCAAATCAAGGACTGTAACCCGTATCTTCTGGAGTCAGCAAACATCAATCCGAAGATGCAGCGACTGATTGCTGATACTATGATTAAGCATGGTGAAATTGCTGCTTCACGACTGATTACGCCTGAGCTGGCTAGACCCTTTGCAATCGTTGGCACTCCTGAACAATGTTCAGAACAGATCTTGGCATATCAGAGAAACGGTGCGACCAGAGTCAATCTGTTTCAACCATATGGCCCCAACATTGGTGAAGCCTTGAGCCTGCTTGGAGAGAAAGTTATTCCCACCTTAAGTGCTTAATAGAGGAAATGTAACCTTTATATCGTGTCTACCTCAATTCTATCTCCTCAACGCATCCAGAGTGGTGCTTGGTTCTACAAGGGTGTCCACTTTTCAGCCGAAGAAATCTTTTCACAAGAAGACCTTTGAGCATGAGATAGAGGTCGAAGGCCACCTCATAGACTCTATGATCTTGACAAAAATCTTTGACAAGATCATGGATCTCGAAGGAGATTTCAAAGTCGTAGAATTCAAGATAGGGAAAGGGAAGACTGACTACAGCTACGCTCGATTGGTTGTGAAAGGACGCAATGAAGGGCACCTCCAGAACATGTTGCATGAGCTTTACGGGCTTGGAGCCGTATCAAGGGAGGAACGAGAGGTCAAGCTTGAGCCCGCTCCAGCCGACATGGTTTTGCCTGATGGCTTCTACTCCACGGCCAACCATCCAACCTTCATCTATCTCGACGGAAAATGGGTGGTTGTCAAGAATTTGATGATGGACAAGGCGATTGTTGTCGATAGGAGGAAGAGTGAAGCCTACTGCAGGGCCATAAGAGAGGTCAAGAAAGACGATCTAATAGTTGTCGAAGACGTGGGAATAAAGATCAAACCCCCTGAGCGCCCGCGAGAGGGCGTTGGCGTTTTCGAGTTCATGAGCAGCAGCGTCTCTTCGGAGAAGCCTTCCAATTCGATCATAAGGCGAGTGGCGCAGAGCCTATACGAAATCAAACGCCTAGGGGGCAAGATAGTAGTAGTTGCGGGCCCAGCTGTTGTTCACACAGGATCTTCCGGAGCGCTGGCGAGACTGATAAGAGAAGGCTATGTTAATGCCCTCTTGGCCGGTAATGCCCTAGCTGTCCATGACGTGGAATCTGCTCTATATGGCACATCTCTAGGGATAAGGCTCACAGACGGTTCGTCCACAATAAAGGGAAACCGAAATCACATAGCAGCCATCAACGAAGTCTTCAAGGCGGGCTCATTATCCGAGCTTATGAAGAAGGGTGTCCTTAACAGTGGCATTATTTATGAATGCGTAAAGAATGGCGTTCCATGCGTCCTTGCAGGTTCCATTAGGGATGATGGGCCATTGCCCGACGTGATCACTGATGTGGTGGAAGCTCAGAAGAAATACAAAGAAGCCTTGAGAGGTGCAAGGGTCGTGTTGATGCTATCTACAACGCTTCATTCAATAGCTGTAGGCAACATGCTTCCATCAGATGTCACGGTAGTCTGCGTTGACATCAACCCGGCAACTGTGACGAAGCTTCTCGATAGGGGGACTACACAAGCCATGGGGCTGGTTTCAGATATAGGGACTTTCCTTTTGTTGTTGGATCAAGAACTGAGCAGACTCGAAATCCTAAATCCAGCATTTCCAAAGTGCTAGGACTGTTCGATCCATAATTCTCAGCCTCTCTTGAAGCCTAGGAAGAAGCCAAATGTGAAGCTCGCCGCAAATGGCAAAGATGCAAAGATTGCGAGGATGAGGTCTTGAACGCCGGATGCCAAACCAACCAATCTGCCCAAGGCTTCAAGGAATTTATCGAAGTTCATGTCAATCATTCCTACATAGACTAGAAATAATAATCCGAATATGAATATGCCTAATATCACAGCGATGACCTTTAGAAGCTTCTTAAATGCATAGCCTACGAGAAGGCCACCCACACCCCCCAAACCAAGTTGAGCAATAAGAGGTGTAAAGATGCCGTCAATCGCTGAGGTGCTCATTGACTGATACGGCTCTCATGCCGATATTTAAGGTTTGGATTAAGTAATGACATGTGTTATCCTTGATTTTCTGCTTGGAATTGTTTTTAATAACGAACCGCGATAATTCTAACTGAATCTGGAGATGCTGAAATGGCAGAGAGGAATTCCCCGGAATCAACAGAAGTCTTTTCCACTTACATCAAGCTGCCTAGTCGATCTGAAGTCACTGTTGACAAGCTTTGGAAGGTTCTTGAGGTTTTCTCTATGGAGAACCGACCAATGGATAGCAAGGACCTAAGTGAAGCTCCCAATAGCCCCTCCAAGTCCGAAGCTATTTGTAGCTCAATTTTGGATTATCTTCGATACCTTGGCTTTCTTGAGGAGAGGGCTCACGAAGTAGAAACCAAGCGAATCCTCAAATACGAAGTGGTGGAAGAAACAAAGGAACTAGTCTACTTCCTTCAGACCGGCAGGCCTGAAGAGGCCTCAGGTGAATGGACCAAGATTCTCGCGCGTCATCCCCTCTTCTCCAAAGGGATCAAGGTCGAGTTCTTTGGGAAGCAATGCAAAGGCATGGCTGGGAGTGTGACCGGTCTACAAGATTTCCTATATAGAAGTGACAAGGGCCGGCTTAAGCCGGAACGCTACGCAGATGGCGCGAAATTCTTGGCAGAGTTGTTTTCGGAAGCAAAACTATTGGACTACAAGATAGAATCAGGTCAGATCAGTATCACAAAAGAACCTATAAAGACTCAGGTAGACGAGGGAAAGCCTTCGTTTTACACACCAAAGCCCCCTTCGGGATCCATGGATGTTTTGACTGAGACCGCAAAGACCGGGATGACCAGCGTAGCATTCACGGTGACTGTAAATATCGTTGTCAACGAGAACACACCCATGGAATTGGCTGAAGCCATCTTGAGATATCTTAGAGAGATTACAGAAAAGAAAACTGCCCCAGCGTAAAGAGGCTCGGTGGTCCAATAATAGTACGAGTCATTGGCATTAATTGACTGTCTTTCATGGCGGGGTTATTTTGATCGCTTTGGTGGGGCATTGCATCTCGCAGGCAAGGCACTGGATGCACGCTGGCTCATTGGTCGGATCTGATTTTCTGTCTGAGAGAGGGTGACCCGGGGAATCAACCCAATCGAAGACACTAACGGGACACACTGATATGCAAATACCATCTCCATCACAGACGTCTTGGTCCAAAGCCACCTGGGTGCCGTGTATGCCCAGTTTGGATGGTGGTTCGACCTCTCCCCAGACAGCGTGGCCCGCATGATTTCCAGTCACGTTGCGCTTCTTCATAAAATCTGGATCTATGGGCAATCTCGTGCCTCCATTTTCATTATTCCTACTAGACATTTTATAGTGTTTCGGTTTTGTTTACAATGTGTTCAGATTCGTTTCCTTCGTCGCCCAGAAATACAATAAGGAAAACGGTGGTGGACCGGGCGGGATTCGGACCCGTGACTTACAGCCCTACAATGGGTCTCTGCGATGCCAACGCAGCGCTCATACCAGGCTGAGCTACCGGCCCTCAAGTTGTAAGGTCTCGGAGCTGGTTCCTTAAATGGCTTTCTTTCAGATTCTTTTTGCTATCGTGGTCAGCGCATTTGCAAGGCGAATGGCATGTAAATATTCCTCTGGGGGAGCAGATCGTGACGTGTCTACCAGTATTTCGTTAATGCCGACGTAGATAGCACCATGGGACTTGCCAGAACCCAGATGGATGAGCGTCCGGTAGACGAAGTTACCAATCATGCCGTTAGGTGCAAGGATAAGATTTGCTCTCGCCTGTATGGCGTCTTCGACCAGTATTCCATAATGCTCTATTATGTAAGGCAGTTGTTCCCGCGCTTTGCTCGTCAGCTCCTGGCTCTCTTCTATAGTCTTGTCAATATCGGGACTTCTACCTATGTCCTCCATCCTGCCACCTGAAAGTACACCAATCCTAGGTTCGACCCCAAGCTGCTTCAGCAGTTGAGCCCCAGACGTGATAATCGTCAGTCTCTCATTTATCGAGCTACCTTCATCAATCCCCACTGGTGCTAAGAGGAACTGATGACCCATACTTGTTTCTAGGAGAGCAATCCTAAAGAAAGACCGTTGCCCAAGTTTTTCTTTTATTAATCTCAAAATAACGGATGCCTTTGCAGTCCCCCTAACCGCGGCATCGATATCCCCCATACACAGGAGATCTAATAGCATTCTCTCAGGTTCCTCGGTATAGATTGCATCCCTCATTGGCGATGAACACATTTGTCCCACATAGATGACCCTCCCAAAATGCATGGACTCCACTTTTTCCGCGACCTCTATGATCTTGTCTGGGTGAGTCCTGTCTTCAACCCTGACCCCAAACCCTATTCGATGACTATTTCGCTGGAGTTCTTGAATTCTCTTGAGAATGTCCAATACCCTTAAGCCTCAAGGTAGTTCTCAAAAAACTTCCATTATGGCGGAGCAGGCTCCGCACCTCACACAACCCGCTCTGTTCTCATTGGGTTTCATACCACTGTCTTTCATTTTGACTACGGCCTTTTCCGTGATTCCCAGAAGATACGAAGGATTTGGTGGATCCTCATTTTCCAATTCTGTCCCTAGAAGGGGTCTAAAGGGCGTTACAAATGGAATCGCGCCGGCCGATGTCACATTCTCCAATCTTCTATCTGTCAGCTTTGGGTCCTCACCAAGTCCGACCAGAATGAACGTGCTGACCTGATTTTGGCCAAAAGTCTTTTCAGCATATTTCCAAGCCCGAAAATATACTCTATCTGGCGGCTTTCCCGGGCAGACTCTTCTCTTGACCTTCTCGTCAAGGCTCTCAATGTGGAGCCCAACGGTGTCCGCTCCTTCTTCGTATAGTCTCCCCAGCATCTCAAGATCCTGAGGAGGCTCGAGCTGAACATGAACTGGAGTTTTTAGGTTCCTTCTAATTTCTCTAAGTATTGGTATATAGGGGGTAGCTCCTCTGTCAGGTGTCTCAGCGATGCCTGTGGTAAGGGTCACGTGGTGGCAGAACCCTGATTCGACCGCTGCCTCAATCGCGTCACTCACTTGCTGAGGTGTCTTGATAGCAAGGCTCTTTCCGGAGTGGGTCTTGATTTTCTGCTCTATGGCGCAGAATTTGCACTGCTGTTTGTTTCTCCAGTAATAGCAGTTCTTGTCTATCGTAACGCCTATTGCATCGCTCCCGTGAAAAGACGCGATTTTCCAAACAGGAATACCCTCAGAGGTTCTGTTGTCGAGAAAAGCCGGTCTTTCGACTAACCGAACCGCAATCGACGGGGCGTTATCTTGGCAAAGCAAGCATTCTTCTCCAACTTTCTCAATGGAAAAGGGGGAATTCCTCACATGATGGCCCTGAAACGCCACGTTCGTGGACGGCGTCGCGGTGCCATCCAAAACGAGATATCCTCCACCAGCCGGACCCGCACCCCCACATCTTCCTTTGTCAAAATCTGGCGGGGATCGTGCGCCATAGCATAGTAAACTCACTTTAAGGAGAGTAGGGTCCATGGTGATCGCCTGTTATCATTTTATGATCTTTACGGCTTCATCAGGCTCATCGGCGTACCCAATAGCTGCCAAAGCTCCTATGACCCCACGCTGACCAGTGATTGGAACAAGAGACACATTTTCTCCTCGGGCCGTTGTTTGGGCTTCCTCCATCTCAATGAGGCGCGTCTTAGCGTGAAGAGCGAATACCTTGATGGAGTCCGGCGGCTTTATCCCGTCAAATAGGGCGATGGCCGTTTCCGATGATTGGGAATTCTGCCTCAGTTGGCGTTTTATGATTTGGATCAACTTTTCTTTTTTCTGCGGCAAAACGGCGAAGGTCAAAGCTATGCTGACGCCATTGGTGGTCTTCCAGGGGTTCCCTGTGTAGAGCTGGACGATGGTGTGGTTAAGGTAGTCCGCCTGCCTATGTTTCTCGAGAAAGTAGCCCAATTCGTTCGAGAGGGACCAAGTGGCGCCTCCTGAAGGGCTGTCTGTATCGTCTATCCCAACGACCAATCTGTGCTTCAGCGGGAGGATGAGAGTAGCTCTGCCAAGTTGGTTCCCTCCACCTCTTTCCTTGATCTCTATCCTCTTTACGCCTGAAGCTAGACCCCTGCATATTGTTGCAGCTATGCCCCCTCCAGCCAGACCGGCGTAGGTAAGTTTTATCTCTTCTCCGTCGACGCAAGCCTGTTCGATGCCAGCACCTGCTATTCCAGGAACCAGATGCAAGTTGGTTGACCCTGTCTTGACTCGAAAGATGTTCTTTGGGCCTTCTCTTCGAGCCTCCAGGACGAGAGGACTGACCCTGGGATAATGATATGTTTCCCAAGCAGCCCCACCAACGCATTTCCCCCTGGCGTGATACTCGTGGACTTCTATTTGGCTTAATTTCTCATCATGGACAGCCACTATCTTCTGGTACGGCGAGATCCACTTTGTTTCCTTGTACTTTTCCCTGAGATCGTCGGGGCTGTAGGTTTCCACTTGTGTTGCGCCCGTCCTTTTTGAATCTGAGACCACGTGTCTGGTGCGGCTGCCGGGATTTGAGCCCGGGTAGTCAGCTTGGAAGGCTTGCTCGCCCCTTGAGGGACTTGAAGTCCTAGACCAGACTAGACCACAGCCGCTCTAAGCAGAGCAATATTTCTCATTTAGGAATGGGAAAGTAACTTAAGGGTTGCTCTCATTCACCCATTATCATAGTCACCAAGGTTCTCACGCGGCTTCGGGTGTCAAACTCCAAGACAACTATCTGCTGCCACACCCCCAAGGTGAGTCTACCGTCCACAATAGGGACAGTGAGGCTCGGTCCAATAAGGGAAGCCCTCACGTGAGAGTGGCCATTACCATCATGCCAAGTCCGCTCATGTTGGTATTCGATATTCCGTGGAGCTATCCTCTCCAAAAACGCTGGGAAATCCTGCTTGAGGCCAGGTTCATATTCGATTGTCGTCAGGGCAGCGGTGGAACCCTTAACAAATATGGTGACGACGCCGTTCCCGATTTTTGATGATTCAATTTCATTTGCAATTTCTTCAGTGATATTCAAAATGTCTGACTCGCCCTTTGTGTGAAGTTCCAAATCTCGGGTGACGACTTTCAACGATGCTATGCTCCCTAGAGATTGGTGGTGCGGTCGCCGGGATTTGAACCCGGGTCACCAGCGCTCCGCCCTAGATCCGGTTGGCAGGCTGACGTCCTAGACCAAACTAGACTACGACCGCTTTCCAGTGATCAACCGCATTTGTGCCGATCATAAAACCAAGTTGCCAGACACTTTATTTAAACTTAAAGAGGCTCTCAACATCGAAAATTCCAAGGAAATTTACCCTGAGCTGACGAATAATACCCATATAGTCTGATGATTCTTGAATGCATATCAGGTCGCAAGAAAGATAAAGGTTAAAGGCAACTCCAAATAACCATGCTAAGAAGTTAGTCGGAGGATATTTTAGTGTCCGAAAAGAAGGAAGAAATGACGAAGAAGGGCGATTTCATATTCATCGATTACATGGGTAAGGTGAAAGAAACTGGCGAAACGTTCTCCACCACTTTGGAAGAGGTGGCGAAGAAGGAAGGCCTACATAAGGAAGGTTCCGTATATAACCCCGACCTTGTAGTTGTTGGTGAAGGTTGGGTCCTTAAAGGCCTTGACGAAGGCCTGAAAGGCTTGAAAGAAGGGGAGACAGCTACGATCGAGATACCTCCAGATAAAGGATTTGGAAACAGAGATCCAAGCAAAGTCAAGATGGTACCGTTCAGAAAATTCAAGGACGAGCGGGTTGCGCCGTTCCCTGGGATGAAGCTGGAGATGGACGGGAAACCGGCCGTCATCAGAAGCGTCGGCGCAGGCAGAGTTCAGGTCGACTTTAACCCTTCCCTTGCTGGAAAGAATTTGCTCTACCAGGTCACTGTGAAGAAGGTTTTGAAGAAGAAAACCGATAAGATCAAAGCGCTCATAGAGAGACGCATACCCGCTATTGCTACTGAGAAGCTGGACCTGAATGTCGAGGGCAAGAACGTAAAGGTGCACTTACCTGAAGAGGTTTTCTTTCTCGAAGGGCTTCAATTAGCCAAACGTGGTATAAACATGGATATCCAAAGATTCTTCCCTGAGGTAGAAGAATTGTCCTTTATTGAGTCCTTTAAGAAGAAGGCTTTGGAACCCGCCGAGCCCGAACCTCAACCAAAGGCCGCCGAAGAGGGCAAGAAATAGGTCCTAAGACACCAACGATCCTGTATTTTCCCTTCTTTTGGAGACCCAGGGGCATGCATATACCGAAACTGGGGCAACTCTTGTTGTCGCAATCCGAGGACTTTATTGTTACTGTTGCCCCCTCAAAGGTTTCCCTTCGGTTAACAGCCACAGAAAGATCGGCCTCCACGACCTCTACCACCCTGGCTTTGTCGTCGTGGATATTGCAGGGAATTTCCTTATCCCTGACTTTAACAATCTCATATACGCTGCCTTGATCCAGTTTCTCCTGACAGACTTTAAAATAATTGCAGTCTTTACATGCTCGGCTGGGGCCATTGTACAAGAAGGCGAATTTCGGTCTTGCTTGTCTCTCCCCAACTATGGTGATAATTCGCTTCTGCTCAGCCATTTATTCTATGACTCCTGTCGCCCTAGCCAATTTCTCAGCTGCATCCCTCGAGAGGCCATTTTCCCCCAGGATGGTAAATCTCTCGCGCCTAATCAGATGAGCTTGAGTCAAAGCCTGTATTATAAATTCAGGTTCTGTCTGCAACTCCTTAGCATTAGTCGGAGCACCCAAAGCTTTCAACGAGTCCCTTATCATCTTCCAATCCGCACCGTAGAGGTAAGCCATCATGATCGTTCCGACCCCACACTGTTCTCCGTGAAGAGCCGGTCTGGACGCTGCAATATCGAGGGCGTGACTGAAGAGATGTTCTGAGCCACTGCACGGTCTGCTACTTCCGGCTATGCTCATAGCTACTCCGCAGCTAATGAGGGCTTCGAGGACGATTTGAACGCCCTCCTCATTATTTCTCCTAATGATGTCGGTGTTTTTCATGATCAGTTTGGCGCTCATAAGAGCAAGATTGGCGGCGTAGTCTCCGTAGTACTCGTCCCTAAGCTTGTGGACTAATCTCCAGTCTCTCACTGCAGTGTATTTTGATATGATGTCTCCGCATCCGCTTTCCGTAAATCTGTAGGGTGCCTCATTGATCTTAGCGATATCTGCAATTATAGCGAGAGGCGCCTGAGCTCTTATGGAAAAAGGCTTTTCCAAGCCCTTGATAGAGGCCCAAGGACTGGCTATTCCGTCGTGAGAAGCGGTCGTGGGTATACTGATAAATGGAATGTTCTCATTGAAGGATGCCAATTTCGTTATGTCAATAACTCGTCCGCCACCCACCGCCAGAGCAACTTCAGGCCTGATCTCTCTTATCGCATCTTGAGCTAGGGTCAAATCCTCTGTTGAGGACCCACCTACCAGCTCAAAAGTCGTGCCTATGCCGTTTTCCCTCATAGAATCAGCTACGGGTTCGGCTGCGACCTTCCTTGTTATGGAACCTGTGAATGTCACAGCTGTTGATGCGAACCCCAGTTTCTTTAGGGCCGGGCCAACCAAAGGAAGTATGTTGCTTCCGATCAGAACTTCTCGGGGAAGTTCCATTCGATGGACTTTTTGAGCCACTTGGACGTCACTAACCCTCTTTCCTAGTGCCCGTTCTATAAATGTTGTATCCCTATTGTGCTCTCCACTCGAAATATTTTTAAGCATCTGCTGTCTCACATCGTAGTTGTTATATCTAGTATTCCACTTCGAGCAAAGAATTGCTTTCATGGGTTTTTCTTCTCGGAGGATGCTATTACATGATTCATGAAACCAAACCAGCAGACATGATACTTAAGGGAACCACTACCATAGGAATAGTTTGCAGTAATGGGGTGGTCCTTGCTACAGATACGAGAGCTACCATGGGATATTTTGTGGCCCACAAGAAAGCCAAGAAGGTATACAAAATCTATGACAAATTGGCTATGACTATTGCCGGGACCGTGGCAGACGCTCAGGCTGTCGTGGAGACTCTTAAGGCTAACGCCCAGCTCTACTATCTCGAGAAAGGCAGGGCCATGCCAGTCAAGTCAGCAGCTAGATTGGTTGCTAATCTCCTGTTCTCGTCTCGGTACATTCCCCTCTCCCTTCAAGCACTCGTAGCTGGTGTCGACGAAAGTGGATCGCACATTTATGCGCTAGATCCATTCGGTTCCGTGACTGAAGAGAAATGTGTTTCAACTGGTTCTGGTTCGCCTATAGCCTACGGACTTCTCGAGAGCGAATACCGGGAAAACCTGTCTATAGATGATGGTGTGAATCTGATTGTAAGAGCAATCCACTCCTCTATGAAGAGGGACAGTGCCAGCGGGGATAGTTTCGATGTGGCGATAATTACAGAAGAAGGCTATCACGAGTTGTCGGATGAAGAGAAGAAGAGACTCGCTCAGTAAGTCGTCTTCACAATTGCTTTTGTAAAAAAAGGAGCTAGTCTAGTGGGGACTTCATTTAACGAGATACAAACTAGAATACGTGAAGCCATCCTCGGATATGTTCCCAAGGAAGCTGAGATCACCAGGATCGAGTTTGAGGGTCCAAAACTGGCTATTTATGCCAAGAGACCTGAAATTCTCTTCGAACAGAGCTACATCGTTACCGATATGGTTAATCGAATAAGGAAGAGAGTTGTAATAAGGTCCGACCCTTCTGTTCGTCTCGAGGAGAGAGAAACCGAGAACGCTGTCAAGCAACTGGTTCCGCCTGAGGCTGAGGTTACAAATGTGACATTCGATCCAACCGTGGGCGAAGTTGTCATAGAGGCGAAGAAACCAGGTCTTGTCATCGGCAAAGATGGTATTACCCTCCAGAAGATAGTAAGTGCCACTAGATGGAGACCAAGGGTCCTTCGGTCACCACCTCTTCCATCCATGATAATAGCTCACATCCGCCACTACTTGCATTCTGAAGCCAAAGAACGCGAAAGGATCATGAGAGACGTTGGCGAGAGGATCTTCAGGCCAACTTTCCTTAGGAGCAATGAGGTCCTGCTTACTACCTTAGGCGGTTTCAGGGAGGTCGGTAGATCATCCATGCTGGTCCGAACCAAAGAAAGCTCAGTCCTCCTCGATTGTGGTATGAACCCTGCCTATATGGACTCCTCTGATGCTTTCCCCAAGTTTAACATCGACGAGTTCGATCTTGACACTCTAGACGCTGTAATAATATCTCATGCCCACCTGGACCATTGTGGACTCCTGCCTTTTCTCTACAAGTACGGGTTTGATGGTCCAGTATATTGCTCAGAGCCTACATCGAGCCTAATGACCCTCCTTCAACTTGACAGCCTCGATGTGCTCACTAAGAGTGGCCGTCAGACTCCCTACGATCAGAAGGACGTGAGGGAGACCGTCCTCCACACGATCCCGCTCAAGTACGGCACGGTCACCGACATATCCCCCGACATGAGGTTGACTCTTCATAACGCAGGGCATATCCTGGGATCATCCATAGTTCATCTTCATATAGGTGAAGGCTTGCACAATATCGTCTACACGGGAGACCTGAAATTCGGTCACACAATGCTCCTCGAACCGGCCGTCATGACTTTTCCAAGAATTGAAACCCTGATTACTGAAAGCACCTACGGCGCACCGGAAGACATAATGCCATCCAGAAAGGAGGTTGAGGAGAAGCTCGCCTTCATAGTGAATAAGACAATTGAAGGCGGCGGTCGAGTCCTTATCCCTGTTCCGGCGGTAGGCAGGGCGCAGGAGATCATGCTTGTGCTTGATAGCTATATGAGGCAGGGTCTCATGAGGGAAGTTCCAGTCTATATTGAAGGCATGATCTCAGAAGCAACTGCGATACATACAGCATATCCTGAATACCTTTCTAGGGAGGTGAGAGACAGGATAATAAAGGAAGGCATAAATCCATTCCAGTCTGACTACTTCACTGTCATAGAGAGCTCAAATGCCAGAGCTCAGATCGACGGGTCAAGTCCAAGCATAACCCTAGCCACTTCTGGTATGCTCGAGGGCGGCCCTTCGATAGAATGGTTCAAGATGTTGGCCCCAAGCCCATTGAACACTGTCATCTTCGTCTCCTATCAGATTGAAGGCACAACAGGTCGGCGCCTTCTCAGAGGAAATCGAGATTTCAATATGCTCAACAATGAGGGTAGAACGGAGGCTTTTAAAGTGGAATGCGGGGTGGATGCAGTTGAGGGCTTCAGCGGTCACAGTGATCGTAATCAAATCTTCGGTTATGCTAGAAAGATAATGCCCCATCCGGACCTAATAATAGTCAATCATGGAGAGAGCAAGAAATGCTTGGGCGTGGCCAACACCTTCAAGAAGGTGCTGAAGATAAATGCCATTGCACCACAGAATCTGGAGACAATTAGATTGAAATAGATCCGGAGGATTCTCGAGGCTGGCTATCTTTCTTCCAGATCTTGACGCTCGGTGGGGTGATTAATACCCTCTCTTCTCCCAAGCGAGCGATATCTCCACCCGCCTCCCTTACGCAACTCGTCAAATATGATATCGCCTTCTTGACATCATCCAAATTCTTCTTGGCGAGGGGTGTAACCTTCAATATTATGATATTTCCTTGGTTGAATTCTGCCTTTATATGATTCAGATCAGAGAGATCTTGTATGGATAGAGCTTTGACATATATCAAGGCATGTCTGAGTGCTGTGGTTTCACAAGGTTCCTCCTCTTTCTTGCGCTTGAACCTTTCCACTAAACCCAATCAACCGCCACCAATACGCCATTATGCTTTGTTTCAAAATTCGATATTATTGAGTTTCTCTGATCCTACCCCAAATGGGATCTCCGACGTAGTGAAGATTTTTCACCACTTTCCCTTTTCTTGTTTGCCGGGCATCGCCATCCCCAAGCACAGCCAGACCCACGGCCAAGGCTTTCTTATGTTCTGAGTCGCCAACGACTACCAATGCCCCCTCCTTGAAGAATCCTTTTATCTCCTTGATCCCTGGCGCCATGACATCGGCGCCGTTGCACACATGCGGGATAGCGCCTCGATCGACAAAAACCCATGGCAGACGGTTCAGGAGTTCATCGAAGAGGAGTGTGGGTATACGCTTCTCGCCGATCTTGATCAAAACGGGTCTCTCGTCGAAGTAATATATGTCACCTTCGTCGGTCTCGATCAATTCGATCTTGGAGATCCGGTCAAAGAGGTCATCGTATTCGCTTCCAAGTGCTGAAGAGATATCTGTTAAGAAGTCTCTTATCTCCTTGCTGCTAAGGAGGCGCCTGCGTCTGCCCTTCAAACTGTCTTCCCGGCATCTCCTTAGGGAGCGCGATAGATTTAAATCATTAAGGGGTCACCCAATAGATGTTCAGGATGTGTTCAAGCTCCAACAAAGGTTGATCGAATTTGACCGAAGCGGCGACAAAGATACTGAACGAAAGCCTCAGCAAACAGGTACTGGTAAGGCTGAAGGGTGGAAAGAGTCTCAGAGGGAAACTTCAATCCTTCGACCAACACATGAACTTGGTCTTGGAAGACGCTGAGGATGTCTCGAACACTGAAAACATCCAGAAGCTCGGCGTCATAATCGTCAGAGGGGACAACGTAATAATAATATCGCCTCCTGCAAGGTGAATCTAGATCATGGGCAAGGGAACGCCATCTTTCGGAAAGAAAAACCAGACTGTGCACATCCGCTGTAGACGGTGTGGGAGGCATTCCTACCACAAGAGAGAGAAGAAATGCTCCGCTTGCGGATATGGTGCCTCCAAGAAGCTCCGCCACTATTCTTGGCAAACTCACAGCATCCAGAGACTCAGAGTCATATAGGTGGGTCTTGGAGCAGGTGTCATTCCTGGAGCTAATTAGAAAGTTGAGTGCTGATTCGATTCTTCTCATGTCTCCCCGATCATCTTGAACTACTAGATTAATGGATGCCTCTAACGCCAGATTGATTGGGCCTGTCAAGATCCTCAGGTCCCGCCTTCCCCGTTTTCAGAATTTCCAGAATACTCCCAACGGGTGAAATTATTCCGCGGAAAGCACATAAGGCGCTGGAACGAAACTCGAATCCCATCTATGTATTCTCCATTCGGCTCAGTTCGCATCCCACAAGCAGAATGGAAATTGAGAAAGCCGCATCTCCAAGTTGGCCGATGGCATAAGAGGAGTAAGGGATAATGCGGGATAACAGGGACGCGCAGAATGGCTATCATAAGGGACAATGAGCGTAGTCCAAGATATCCAGGGCTTAGTGTTGGTTGCGATTCCTCGGCAGATGAGCCTCAACCACCTGGCAGAGGCTCCAACACACTAGTTGTCTGAGCGAAGCCAGCTATCAAGAAACCAGCAAGACCCTTTGGTACTGATTGTCCTTCAATATCCCTTGGTATCCTCTATTGACTCAATCATCACCGCTGATTATCCACGATTGTCCCACCTAGATATCCCTTGTTATCCCTTCTCCTATAACCCGATATTATTGGCAAGAACTAGAAACCAAGTCGAATCCTGATCAAACAATGGGACTTACAAGTGGAAGCCCATGAAGGACGGGATCCTAAGGGCCACAGCCGATGAAAAAGTCATCAACTTTCTAAGGGTATAGGATAATCACCAGAACTCGCCTTCAGAAAGAATAGTAGGCCGGGCCGGATTAAAACCCCAGAAGGGTCTGAGTCTGCAGCAAACCTGTAGCTAGGATTGGCTAGGAAGCGCAAACCAAGGCGTCGGGACCGGTTTTGACGTCAATTTGCTGGCAAGAAGCCAAAATGATGTAGCAGGTCTGGAGGTATTCAGTTCAACATTTGAGTGAATCATTTCTTCCTGTGCCTAATCACACTGAAATCAAATGCGTGGCAGGTCACGCGTTATCCGCACCTAATGTGCAAGTCCTATCCGGCGCACGATCAAGGCGAAGTCTCTGGTTTGAAGGTATTGAGGGCGACCAGCCTCACGCTGGGGCAGATATGCGAATCGCAGGCTCATGTAGATCAGGGACATCGTGTAACCCGTTGACCGCTTAACCCTACGACCGATAGATCGTCCTCGAGAGGTGACAGAGAGCGACTCTACGACATGTTGAGCGCTCGCGGCGCCAACGTTTTCTCTAGGATTCAATGGTAGGTGTGTTCATCGTCGGGAAACTTGCCTTCGAAGACTTCTTCGATGAACTTGGAAACAGCATCCTTTGTCGCTTTGTTGAAGTTGGCGTATACTTTCACGTATTTTGGTTTGAAGTCATCGTCGAAACCGAGCATGTCATTCGTGACCAGCACCTGTCCGTCACAGTATTTGCCCGCTCCGATGCCTATCGTCGGCACATCGACGGTTTCTGTTATCATCTTTGCCAGGTCTTCGGGGATGCACTCCAGCACCATGGAAAACACGCCGAGCCTGTCCAGGGCTCGAGCGTCTTGGAGGATCTGTTCGGCCTCTTCGGGCTTTTTTCCCTTCACGTGGTAGGATTCTGCAGTCTGGGGAAGCATTCCAATATGGCCCATAACCGGGATTCCCCCGCTTGCCAGGGCTTTTATGACCTCCGCTTTCTTCCCCTCAATCTTGACTCCATGTGCACCCGCCTTGATGAACAGCTTGGCATTCCGTAAGCCATCCTCCACAGAGTTGCAGCTGTCCCTTGGCAAGTCCCCGATGATGGGGGTGTTCTCAGCTCCTCTTGCTGCCGCCTTTATGTGATATATCATGTCAGACATCGTGACGCTCTTGGTGTCGCTTCGGCCTTGCACTACCATCGCTAGACTATCGCCCACAAGGATCAAGTCGATACCAGTCCGAGCCAGTATTCTCGCCATCTGAAAGTCGTAGGCCGTCAGCATTATGATCTTTTCTTTGCCCTTCTTCTGTCTGATCCTCTCTTGAAAGCTCATTTCTTCACCTCAGGGATTCCTACGGAACATGAATCCTGGCATCTCGACCAAACGTTTGCTGTATAATCCGGTCAACGTGAATTTAAGTCAAAACAATGAACAAGACTCCCGGCAAGATCTAAAGCTAGGCTATGAGCGAGCAATTGGTGTGGCGCGCGCTTGGAGTGTCTCGTCTAGGCATGTAAGATTATTGAGGTTCTATGCCCTAACAGTGGTGGGCCGGGCCGGATTCGGACCGGCGACCTTCCGCGTCTCTTGGACCTAGAAAAGGTCTGTCAGGCGGATATCCTAACCAGACTAGACGACCAGCCCACGGTCAAGAACTTGAAATGAACCAAATATATATTCTTTGTTTTGTCGCCAGTTCAGAGACATTCCAACTCGATCCGCACCCCATCTTTAAGCCAAGCTATGGCGAAATAACCATCAAAAGCTGGACCTGGGTTGACCATGGGTATCGAATCCAAGTAATCGACACTCCGAGATTCGTGTATGTGTCCACAAAAGACGGCTGCGGGTTTCTTTTCTTGGATGAACCTTCTAACCGAAGCGCTTCCTGCGGAGATTCCAAACTTCGTTCTATCGAGCAAGGTATCTCTGGGCGGGGTGTGGCTAACCAACACTAGCGGTTTCTGCCTGTTCGTGTTGTTGTATGCGTCTTCCAGCATTACTTCGATCTCTGGCTCGCTCAGTTCGAAGGGAGTACGAAATGGGGTCGTTGAGGATCCTCCCAGACCCATGAACTCGTAGCCTCCGAATTCTTGACTACTGCGATGTATGCATTGAATTCCATCTCTGGTCTTCGTATTAGCCAATTCTTTGGGGTCGCAGTTTCCAGGCACGAAAAGGATTGGCAGCTTCGTCTCCGCAAAAACGTCCAACACTTTAAGGGCTAAGTTCACTGTGCCAAAGTTCGTAACGTCGCCGCAAATGACAAATAGCCCAATCTCTTCGTCCAGAGCTCTCTTCACTAATTTGGCGGCAAATCGCGTATTCCCGTGGAGGTCTGACGCCACCAGAACCTTCATATGAAATCTCCAAGAAGGGAAAAAGGAAACCAATCGCATTAGTAATTCGTGAACTTTTCCCGGGCTGCCAAGATTCCTGCTCCAACGTCCGCTTTGATCCCAGCGTCCATCAAAGCGCTTCCCATACATCCTATTGTGGTTATGACTTCGTCCGGCGATATGGAACCCATGTTTCCTATCCTGTAGGTCTGGCCTTTCAATTTCCCCATTCCCCCGGATATTATGACTCTGTATTTCCTCCGGAGGTTCGTAAGGAATGTCTTGTCGTCCAATCCATCCGGGTTCCTTACCGCTATGACCATATTGGATCGGAACGCATCTTCTGCGAAGAGCTTCAACCCCATTGCCGGAAGCCCCGCATAAAAGGCTTCGGCGCAGATTCTATGTCTCCTGATCCTGTTCCCCAGCCCCTCCTCAATCAACATGCATAGGGCTTCATCCAATGCATAGAATACGGGTATCGCGGGGGTGAATGGGGTCTCTCCCTTATCCAAAGATTCCTTCATATTAATCAGGCTGAAGTAAACCGAGCCTATCTTTGTCCTTCTTACCGTGTTCCAGGCGTCCTCGCTCACTGAGACCAGTGCCACTCCAGGGGGTGCAGCCAGGCACTTCTGACTGCCGGTGATGCAAATATCTATGTTCCATTTGTCGACGGGGCACTCGTCCCCAGCTAGTATAGAGATGGCATCCACAACGATCAACGCGCCATTGTCCTTGGCTATCTTCGCTATCTCTTTCAAGCCCCTTACGGTGGTACCCGTAGACGTCTCATTGTAGACAAGTCCTACTGCCTTCACCTTCTCTTTCTTGATCTTCTCTTCAACTTGGCTTGGAGTCGGTCCGCTGCCCCATTCACAGGTGATTTCCACGGGAACACCCCCACAAACCTCTATGATCTCCTTCATCCTCTGGCTGAAGAGGCCGAAGACCGGCACCAGGACCTTGTCGCCGGGCGATATTATGTTTTGAAATGCTGCCTCTACCCCCCCTGTCCCCGAGGAGGAGAAGACGAAAACGTCCTTCTTAGTCTGGAAGGCGTATTGGGCATTCTGGGAAATCCGGGTGAGGAGCTCCCTAAACTCGGGTCCTCTATGGTTTATCATTGGCTTAGACATTGCGCTTAGGATTCTGTCAGGGACATTCGTTGGTCCGGGTAGCATGATCAGCTGTCTCTTTGCGAGCGCTGACTCAAGTTCTCCTCTTTGCTGCGATTGAGAGCTCATACCAAACCCCTCAGATTTTGTAAACAAATACTATGTGAAAGCTATTTAAGAGATATGCCTAACAACGATCGGAGACTAGAAGTTGAATCGATTCTCCCAATTGATGGTGAATTGATCAGAAAGTATCTCAATGGCAACTCGTCGATATAGTCCTGTTGAGATTGTGTTGTGTTTTGAGAAACAATCCAACTCCTTAGAGATAATCCCTCAAAAAAGACGTTGGAATCCACCAAGAGTGGAATTGAGATTACGTTTCACCTGCCTTTTCTTGACATAAGCATCAGATTGTGGGTCATTCCGAAGCAGAAATCAGACTTTGACAGCAATTATCACATCAGATCCCGGATATGCGTGGTATCTCTTGGCCGCGTCTCCATGATTCACGGAAATCTCAAAGAAGCCCGTGCTTCCTATGAGGCCCAGAGGTTTATCCGCCTTCACATCATCGTAGGTTTGGCAGAAGAGCATCATCTCACTGAAAGGGGTGAACATCACTGAGATCTCTGTCCCAGATTTTATGTCCGCCTTCTTCAGAATAGCTTCACCTATGTTGGTGATCATATTGCCGAAGTCGTCTACGAAGATAATTTTGCCTCTAACTGTTCCATTCTCGACACGCGGCTCCTCAATGTCAAGCCTGACAATTTTCTTTACTTTGGGCCCAAATTTCTCTAACGGTTCTCCCCTAGTTAGATAAGCTGCAGCGGGAGCCAAAATGTCTCTTCCATGAAATGTCCGAGAGATCTCTCTGAGCATATATTTCCGGTTCGTTATCTTCACGATTTTTCTGATCCCCTCCCGTTTAGCAACGAATGTCAGAAGGCCATTGTCGGGCGCGACAAAATAGTGTCTCTCATCGCTTTCCATAATGATCAGATTCCTATCAGTGCCGACGCTGGGATCCACGATGCAGAGAAAAACCGTGCCTCTCGGATAATATACTGAGGAAAAACCCAAAATGAACGCACCAGCTAGCACGTCTTGGCGCGGCACCTGGAGGCTCAAGTCAACTATTCTCGCATCGGGACAGATGGTGAGGAGGACGCCTTTGATTGCCGGCACGTACCAACTCTGTTGGCCAAAATCGGTCAAAATCGCGACTATCAGTCTACTCTTCTCAGCCAATTGTACATCATGCGCTTCTTTAAGTTAAGTTTGTTACTTGTCAGACTTGAGGAGGTCTCTCAGCCTCTCAACGCCATCTATGCTTTTGATATACCTGGCCACGGCCTTTGGCACTAGCTCCTCCCAGTTTTCGGCCTTGACAAGGCGTCGCCTGACTTCGGTGGAGGAGTAAACGTTCCGTTCGTACTTTGGTATCGCCTTAACATCGAAGCCAGCTTCCTTGAAGAGTCTCCTCGTAAGGGATTCGTTGGTGAACACAACGTCGAACCTTGGCACGTAAGACACGACGTGGGATACCCATATGCTGTGAACCATAGTGTCAATCAGGGGAACTATGTAGCATCTGCACGAGTCAAGCTTTGCCTCATCCAGAGCCTCCTTGATCATTGTGATACGTTCCCCAGCGGTAAAGACGTTATCGAGTTGGTGGCTATACTGAGCGCTTCCAATGACTATCACCAACTCGTTCACTTTTCTTAGAAGAAGTTCTACGACCTTCAGATGGCCCTTGTGGAAGGGCTGAAAACGACCAACATAGAGACCTCTTCTCATCTTCGTCTTACTACACTTCTCCATGTTTGATCAAAGAGGCTTTATCAGCCATTCTCTCCTTAAAGACTATCCCCTCGCTCGCGAGGATCCTCTTTTTCAGATCCTCTCCTCCCCCAAATCCTCCGAGTTCAAGGTTGGATTTTATGACTCTATGACACGGGACTATCAGAGGAAAAGGATTGTCACGCATTGCGTTCCCAACGGCACGGGCTGCTCCCTCCGAACCTGATGCTCTGGCAAGCTCTCCATAGGATATTACCCTTCCTCGAGGGATTTTTCGCAAGGTCTCGTAGACCTTCCTGTGGAAACTTGGTATTCGATCCATCACCAGCTCGTACTCGTTAACAAATTCACGTCCCATTACGGCCCGTTTCAGGCTATCCAGAATCTTCTCATTCATCTCGTTCCTTTCTTCTCTGAAGTATGCCCCTATGGGCAGACTTCGCAGAAGGGAGTCGCTCGCCTCCTTTCTCCCTTTTTCTGTCATGGTCGTTGACCAAACCCTGCCCCTGTCATCAACTAACGCCCCGACAACGACCTTGCCGACCTTGTCCAAGAGAATGGTGAACATTGCTCCTCGCCTCGACATACTATAAGAATTATATTTGTGGCTCTTATCTTTTAGTACCGTTGATCAAAATGTCTGGAAGCCTTTTGACGAAGGAAGACCTGGCTGAGCTCCTAAGAAAGCAACCACCTTTGGTAGAGGGAATGATAGATCCATATTTGCAGGTCGGTCCGGACGGCATAGACCTCACCGTTAGAATGGTGGAAGAATTCAGGTCCGCGGGGGTAATCGACTTCAACAATGCCTCCAGGGTGTTGGCTCAGACAGAAAAGATGGAATTCGAGCAGGACGACTACGTCTTCCTAAATCAGGGAGCCTATAAAATAGTGTTCAACGAAGTGGTAAACATCCCAAACGACTTGATCGCTTTCGCCTTTCCCCGTTCCACCCTCCTCAGATGTGGCGCCTCAGCGAAGAGCGCGATCTGGGACAGCGGCTACACAGGAAGAAGCACGTCCCTCCTCACCGTCTTCAACCCTAATGGACTAAAGATAAAAAGAAACGCTAGAATCGTTCAGCTCATCTTCTTCAAGACGACGAAGCCTGTCAAGGAGACTTACTCAGGGATTTATCAAATGGAGAATATATGAGGCGTCAGGAGAAAAGGGATGTGAGAAAGGACCCACTGGATCCTCTCAGGCTTTGAGATACGCTGCTATGGCCATTAGAGCGTTTCCAGTTGCCCAGGTCGTGCGGGTCAACCTCTCTGCTAAGATTGATATATCTGTGGCAGGCCATCCACCATTCTTGTCTTGGAAGCTCATAAGATACTTCATTCCTCTTACTATGGGTTCGTCCGTGGCCTTCATCCCGCTCTTCAGGAGAGCCGTCAGAGTCCATGGCGTGCTGAAGTGAATATAAGCGTCGCCGTGGCCATCCATAGCACCCACCTCATAGTTAAGTTGCCAGTGGCCGTCTCTCCTCTGGGAGGCGAGAAGCCATTGGGTCGCCTTCTTTACAGCTTTGGAGTCCTTCTCACCAGCCTCAATCAAACCCCAAGTAGAAATTGAAGTGCATATGTTCTCCCCCCTCCACGTTGGATAGTATCCCCAACTGCCATCTTGGTTCTGGACCGACATAAGCCAGGCTTTCGCCTCCTTCAGGTCTTCGGCTGTGGCCGAAATATTTGGCAGGCAGATCAAGGCCAGAGCTGTGACGTAGATATTGCTGTCACCTCCAAGAGCATTATTCCAACCTCTTCCTGAGACCTTAAACTGCCTCAGTTCTGACAATGCTTGGGAGATCACTGGCGAGCTGGCAGGCTCCTTAGCTAGCAATAATACGAACACAGGCCATAAGAAGAACTTGGATGCCTCAGGACTCTTTATCCACCACTTGTCCTTGGCAGTCAGCTCCTTCTTGACCCATTCTAAGCTCTGCTTCATCTTGCTGCTGCGCGGACTGATTCCCGCCTTCATGAGTCCAGCCATGAGTTCAGCGCCATCCAGCACGTATGAATCCCTTATCACAACGGCGTCGTTTCCCCACCCAAAATCTTTGTTCCGAAGTCTCCACGACCACCTGGCCGCCTTTCTTATGGCCTTCTTCAACACGGCTTTATCTAAGGATTCCAACATCTAAACCTCTGCGTAATACTTTAATGTCAATTATCCTGGAAAACAGATATTTATCCTTTCCAAGAAAGGTCATAAGCGCGAGAAAAGGTCTGGTTTTTCTCAAGGAGGGTTCAACCTGAAAGTCATCGACGGTAGCATCTTGGAAGGTGGGGGTCAGATTCTAAGGGTTTCAGTTGCCCTTTCAGCTGCCACCGGAAAGCCCGTGAAAATCATCAACATAAGATCTAAGAGGACGCGGCCCGGCCTACAACCTCAGCACTTCGTCGCCGTGAAGGCCGTCGCACAAATCTCAAATGCCGAGGTTAAAGGTCTCCAACTGGGTTCGAAAGAATTAGAATTTGTCCCGCATCAACTCCGAGAAGGCGACTTCTTCTTCGACATTGGGACTGCTGGCAGCACCACTCTCGTCCTCCAAGCTCTCATGCCCTCCCTAGCCTACACACCTGGAGAAGTCACTATCCGGGTTAAAGGAGGCACGAATAATCCATTCGCTCCTCCCGTTGAGTTCATGCAATGCGTTCTTGTGCCAACCCTCAAGAGGCTGGGGTACGAGGCATCCGTGGGGATGACGAAGAGAGGGTTTTATCCGAAGGGTGGAGGTATAATCAAGGCAATATCAAAGCCAATCAGGAGATTAAGCCCCCTGACGCTGACGGACCTGGGTAGGGTCATCAAGATCAGAGGGTTCTCGTTTAGTTCTAGGCTTCCTCCAAGTGTGACCGAGGGTTTGACCAGTGGTGCCGAGGCCGTTCTGAGACGCGCGGGATACCAAGACATATCCATTGAAAATGAGAGCCGAAAATCTTGGGAATCGCAATGTGCCTTGAACGAAGGGAGCGGTATCTTCTTATTTGCTGAGACCACCTCTGGCATGCTGTTCGCCAACGACGCCTTAGGAAGAAAAGGAGCCTCTGATCAGAAGACTGGAATGGATGTCGCAGAAGGACTCTTGAGCCAATTCTCTACAGGAGCGGCTGTTGACTTGCACTTGGCAGATCAATTGATCGTTTGGGCAGCCATGGCTGACGGTGTATCAGTCTTGCGAACAACCCAACTGACCCTTCACACTGTGACCTGCCTTGAAATAAGCAAGAAAATTCTCGGCATCGAATTTCAGATCGAGGGGAGGGAAGGCGAACCAGCCACCATCAGAATTGAGGGAAAAGGAATAAAAAATCTCTCTACACTAGCCTAGATTTATGTTACCCGCCTTCGACAAAGCTGCCTCCAGTACATTCCTTACTCCCTCATTCGTAAGAGCTGATAGTGGGTAAACCTCAGGGAACATGGCTTTTATCTTCTCCAACGCCTCCTTCTCAGCAAGATCTATTTTGTTCATGGCGACTATCTTCGGGGTATCAGGGAACTCCTCATCTATCTCCTTGAAGAGGTTTAACTGTTTCTCCATTGAATAACCACAGGTCTCACTTGGGTCTAGCAGGAAGATTATGCAATTGGCGAGGTATCTTAGAGCTAAGATAGCCTGAAGCTCGATCTTGTTTCTGTTCTTCAGCGGCCGATCCAAGAGGCCAGGGGTGTCAACCACTTGGTACAGCCTTTCCCCAACTCTGCCGTGACCCACCATTATCTCCTTGGTTGTAAACGGGTATGAGTCGACCTCTGGTTTGGCTGAAGAGATCTGTTTAACCAAGCTACTTTTCCCCACATTTGCATATCCCGCCACCACCAAAGTGTGAACGTCTGTGGAGAACGTTGGCAGCTTCGCCAGCTTTGATCTCGAATCCCTGAGGTAATCAAGGTTCCCCGAGATCTGCTTTATTACCGAGGATATTCGACCGTATGCGCTCCTCCTTGCGTTTGATGCTTCATCAATTCCATCAGCGACTCTGGTTCTTCGTGAATATGATTTGGCTATGTTCCCCACGGTAATCGCGGCCCACTTCAACGCTCCAAGATTCTTCTTTAAGGACTGAACGCCGACCACAGTGTCAGCCAGCTCCCTATAAAGGGGCGGCAGGTCATCGAGCTGCGGCATATCCTCCAACACGCTCTGGAGCTTCTCCACGAGGGCTTTGCCCGCGGTCTCTATCCGTGTTGTCTCTTTTCTTCTTACCATGATCTCCTTAGGCAATTTCGCGGAGACCTTCATAGCCTCCTTCTTCGCCCGGCTAAAGGCGAAGTCCAACAACTCCTTGCTCGAGAGGATTGTCCTCAATCCCGCAAAGGGCTGTCTCATCTCTTTGTTTGCGTCCTTCTGCTGAACCAAACTACTTTGCCATCCCTAATGTCTTTGACCTCGATAATTCGATGATATGGAATAAATGTCTCTCCCTCATCGCCCTCGTAGATGAAGCCAGATGGCTCCAGGTGCTTGATCCTTTCCAGCGGTATAATCCTTCTATCCATCAGGTCTCCTCTATGAACGAAGGCTAATAGGTAATCTCTCGGGTCTTCCCTGGTATCCCAGAATATCTTGTTCAAGAAGGCTCGATTCGTCAATTTTGTTGCCATAAGAACTTTCCTAGGAAATTCGGAGGGCGGTAAACCGCTATATGTAACCTTTAATAAACACGGTTTTATTAACCCTTTAAGTCATTGGAGTGTCATCCTTGGGTGAACAGTTCGCGATTCCTGGCGCCACAACCATCGGGCTCCTCTTCAAAGAGGGCGTCATATTGGCCTCTGAGCGAAGGGTTTCCTACGGTTACTTCATAATGAGCAAATCAGGTAGAAAGGTGTTCAAACTCACCGATAACGTGGGTGCTGCCTGCGCAGGGTTAATCTCTGATATGCAGGTACTCATCCGAGAGGTCTCAGCCTACTCGAGTCTGTACATCCTAGAGCACAACCGACCGATGTCAGTGAAGTCTGTGGCTAAGTTGATGTCTAGCCTCCTCTTCGAGAGACGCCTTTATCCCATGCTGACTCAGACAATCATCGGAGGAGTAGATGAGGGCGGTCCAAGTCTACACGTCCTAGATCCTCTCGGTTCAGTTATTCCCGACAAGTTTGCCTGTGTTGGATCTGGTGCGGAGATCGCAATAGGGATGCTGGAAGCTGACTACAAGGACAATATGTCTCTGAAGGAAGCCAGAGATCTAGTCATGAGAAGCCTCAAATCTGCTGTGGCCCGGGACATAGCCAGCGGCGAAGGCGCGGACATATTGGTGATAACCAACAACGGCATCGAAGAGGAGTCTGCTCCAATAAAGTAGGCAGATGCCTTCCTCAGACCATCCCCATTTTCTCTTTGTGGGCAACTTTCTTCAGGAAAAAGGGCTAGACGATTATGTCAATCCTGCCCGCCGAGCTTCGGACGACGCTCAGAAGCCAGAAATATCAACTAGTGGGTCACCACTCGGCTGTGAAAAAATGTCGATGGCTTCACATGAAATTGACTGAAAATAGAGCATGCTACAAACAGAAATTCTACGGAATCCAAACACACCGTTGTCTTCAGATGACCCCCACAGTCGCGCACTGCACCATGCAATGCCAGTTCTGCTGGAGGGTGCAACCAAGCGACCTCAAAATATCTTGGGTAGAAACGAAGCTGCCCTTGATGGATGACCCTGAAACGATCGTGGATGAATCCATACTAGCTCATCGCAAGATACTGAGCGGCTACAAAAGCCACACGAACCTCGATATGAAGATCTATAATGAGGCCCTCAACCCAAAACACGCAGCCATCAGCCTTGACGGAGAGCCCACCCTTTACCCAAAACTGAGCTCTCTTTTGGAGATTTTCCATAAAAGAGGCTTCACAACCTTCTTGGTCACGAATGGCACGATCCCGAAAGCCTTGGAGAAAATCAAGGCACCCTCACAACTTTACGTCTCGGTATACGGACCTGATGAAAACATCTTCAAGGAAGTCTGCAGGCCGCAACTTCCAAATCTTTGGCCAAACCTAATCAGAACCCTTGATCTCCTCCCGTCCTTCAGCTGCCCCACCGTCCTCAGGCTGACCTTGGTCCGTGGCCTGAACATGCGTGATCCGAAGGGTTTTGCCAACTTGATAAAGAGGGCGAATCCAACGTACGTAGAACCCAAGGGCTATGTGTACGTCGGGTCATCTCGGCGCAGGTTGAAGTTTGAGAACATGCCAACACACGAAGAGATCAAGGACTTCTCGAAAGATTTAGCCAATGAAACCGGCTATAATCTGATCGATGAATGTCGAGAGAGCAAGGTGATTCTTATGAGTAGACTAGAGAAGCCCATTAAGTTGACGGCCCCCTAGATAATCTTTAGATATTCTTTACCCTGAGTTAATATGGTCTGATTATGGTGATGATATGTCTCTGAAGAAGATAGTGGACAATATTAGAAGAGAAGCCAAAGAGAAGGACCAAGTAAGAGAAAAAATGCTGATCGATACCAAGGTCATCACCAAGCTCTCCGATCAAGCCATACTCTCCATCCACCGCGGAGACAAGGTAGAGGCGGAAAAGAGGCTCAAAGAAGCTGGCCAAAGCCTAGAAAAGCTCGCAGTTGTCCTTGAAAAGAACCCGCAATTCCAAGACGTGGGCTATGTCGTAACAGCCTATCAAGAGTATACCGAGGCAAAGGTATTCCAATGCATTGTGGAGGAAGACCGTTTTCCATCTCCCAAAGAGATAGGCGTCCCCCCCATCATGTATGCTTTGGGACTGGCGGATCTAGTAGGGGAAATTAGACGTGGAATTCTGGATAACCTGAGAAGAGGCGAAATGAAGACCGCAGAGAAATCCCTGGCACTCATGGAGAAAATATACACGGAGCTGATGACAGTGGAGTGCGCCGACGCCATAGCTCCCGGTATGAGAAGGAAGCTCGACGTCGACAGGAAGCTAATCGAGGCCACTCGTGGAGACGTGACTATGGAGTTGCGCAGAGATCACCTTGAGCATTCCATAAAGAGCTTAGAAAGGACCTTGAAAAGGACGATGCCCGAAGATGAAAAAGCTTGATACTCAGGGGATACTGGCAAGGGTCCGAAAGGAAGGGTTCGAAAAAGTCTGGGCCGACGGCAACGAACTGCTTCGCTCGGCGTCGGAGGACGCCAAGATCATATGGCCTCTGAAGGGCAAATCCCATCCCGTTGTAGATACCGCTGAACTTCTCCGCCAAACTTTCTTGAAGTTGGGATTCAATGAAATAATCAACCCCTTCGTTGTTGAAGAGGAAGAAATATACAAACAGTATGGGCCAGAAGCACCTATCATCCTCGATAGATGCTATTACCTAGCAACTCTTCCTAGGCCTGACATAGGTTTGGGCAAAGACAGATGCCAGAAGATCGAGGAGTTGGGCGTCGAATTGGATCGGACTAAGATCGCCAACCTTCAGACGGTCCTCAGGGATTATAAGAAAGGCAACATAGCTGCCGACGATCTGGTGGAGGAAGTCGCTAAGAAGCTGCAAATACCCGACGAAAAGGCACTCCAGATCATTCGGGAGGTCTTCCCTGAGTTCACAACTCTCAAACCCGTACCTACAAACCTAACCGTGCGATCTCACATGACGAGCGCTTGGTTTGAGACACTGAAAGCTCTTCAGTACAAAGTTGAGTTGCCAATGAAACTATTCTCAATAGGCCTCCGTTTGAGACGGGAACAGACAGAAGACCAGACTCACCTCCGAGCCCACACCGTAGCCAGTTGCGTTGTCATGGGGTCCGAAGCTACTGTTGAGAGAGGCAAACTCATCGCTTCAAACATCTGCAATGCTATGAACTTCGAGGAAGTGAGATTCGAGAACAAGGAGATCACCCCGAAGTACTACGCCCCGGGGACCGACCACGAATGTTTTGTCCACCAGAAAAGTGCAGATAGATGGGTGGAGGTGCTTGAACTGGGCTTATACAGCCCCGTGGCCTTGGCCAATTACGGCCTAGAATATCCTGTCCTTAACATCGGGCTAGGAGTGGAGCGGATGACTATGCTCCTTCGTGGTGAAAAAGACATTCGAAAACTCGTCTATCCTCAATTCCACAAAGAGTTGGCACTAACAGATGAAGAACTCGCCCGAGCCGTCCAACCTCTCGAAACCCCGCAGTCAAAACTGGGAGAGAGAGTCAAAGATGCCATAATTGACGTGGCTATGAAAAACGCTGAGGCCAGGAGTCCCTGCGAATTCAAAGTTTTCGAGGAGGGAAATTTGACAGTCTATGTCTATGAGCACGACCCTAACACCAAACTTCTAGGTCCAGCCGCTCTGAACACAATATACGCTTATGATGGCAACCTCCTAGGAATCCCTGAAAGGGGCATGGAGCACGTTACGATAGTGAAAGAAGCTAGAGAGAATGGCATCACCACAAACATTCGATACTTGGAGGCGGTGGCCTCTCAAGCTGCATCGCAAATAGAAAAGATGCTATATAAAGAGCAAACCGATGACTTTTCCCTTCGGGTGAGAATGGCGAAACTTCCGAGTGACATCAACATCCGAATAAACGACGTCGCTGAACGCTACATTACAGGCAAGAAGAAGAAGATAGATATCCGAGGGCCTGTCTTCATAGGGATAAGGGCCACACTGAGAAAGACCTGACTGGGGGGCATCTGATCTAAAGTGTCTCTTCCACAGTTCTCTGCCTAAGGGGACCTATTTGAAAGATCCTCAGAAACCCTTCGACATGGTTGAAGTGCGAAGGTTTCAAACCGAACTGGCAAGGAACGTGATCGCCGAAGACACCTTCTCCAGCCCCATTAGAAATGTGGCTGGTCTCGGCATAGCATACAACGGGGAAGACGCAGCTGTTGCATGCGCCATGTACGATTATGGTTCTTTAGAACTACTTCACTCCCAATTAAGGAGTGTGAGGATCAATTTTCCATATATTCCAACTTTGTTGTCACTCAGGGAAGGTCCCCCGATGATAGAACTAATCAGAGATGCGGAAAGAAAAGCAGACCTCTATTTGATAAACTGTCATGGGGTGGCTCATCCGCGCAGGATGGGTCTTGCCAGCTAGGTGGGTGTCCTGACAGCAATGCCCACGGTGGGGGTCGCGAAGAGCCTTCTCTGCGGTAAAGTTGTAGAAAATTCGTCCCTTCAATCGTCCATAATCGATTCTGGGGAAGTCGTGGGCTCAATCCTGAGATATGCACCTCACTCCGCTCCGCTCTATATCAGCGTAGGACACGGAACGAGGCTCAGGAGCTCGCTGGAAGTCGTGTCGAAACTGATAACCGGTCATCGACTTCCGGAGCCTTTGTGGATGGCCAAAGCGCTTGCCGAGAAAACGTTATTTAAAGAGCGCGCGTGACCAATAACAAATATCCCAGGGTCGGTTGTTGGCTTTGCCTGAAATGGATCGGGGAGAAGATCAGACAAGAATCCTCTTCTTTACGCTCGTCAAACTTGCCGAGCTTGGCGCAAAGGACAGGGCTATCCAGATATCGACCACTGAGCTAGCTGATCGACTCAAGGTTTCCCAGCAGACGGTTTCTCGCCACCTGATGGAGCTGGAGCGCGTTGGCTATATCCAGCGCCAGATCACCCGAAAAGGCGGGGTTATCAAGATCTCGGATCTTGGCTTGGAAGAGATCAGGCGGGTTTTCCTAAGCTTGAAATCTATTTTTGAAGTCCCGCCTACTACGATCACCCTCGAGGGGTATGTCTTCGATGGTCTCGGGGAAGGTGCCTATTACCTCAGTCTCAGGGGCTATCGGCGACAAATAATGAGGAAGCTTGGCTTCGATCCCTATCCTGGAACCTTGAACCTCAAACTGAAGGATCCGACCAACATCCAGGTAAGAAAAGAGATAGAGGCCTATCCTGCGATAACTCTGGAGGGCTTCGAGGACGGTTCGAGGACCTACGGTGGGGCAAGATGCTACAAAGTCATCATGGGAGGTAAAGTGGAAGGCGCCCTAATAACTGCGATGCGAACCCATTATGTCGCAGACGTAATCGAGCTCATAGCGCCAGTGTATATAAGGCAGCAGTTGAGCTTGAAGGAGGGCGATAAGGTGGAGGTCAAAGTTACTGTTTCGAGCCCTCAACAATCCTCCGTTTGATCTTGGATGAGCTGGCCAATTCTTCGAGACCGAACTTTCCTATCTTGACAACCTTTGTCTTCATCCCTTCTCGAGTTATCAGATTTGTCAGCTCCCCTTCAAGCGATCCTTGGTCGTGCCCCACTGTAACGACATCCGGCTTGATCCGCTTTAGGATTCTTCTCACATCAAATACTTCAGATCCTAGGACTGCCCTGTCCACAGGCTTCAGTGCTTCTACCAAGGCCCTCCTCTGGTCTTCGGGGATCACTGGTGGCCTTCCCTTCCTTCTTTTGATTGTTAGATCCCTGGCCACGACCACGACTAGGCGTGCCCCGTCCCCACCCGCTTTCTTGCTCTCCTCCAGAAAGCGAACGTGACCGTAATGAAGTAGGTCGAAGGCGCCCGAGGCCAAGACGGTCTTTCTTTTTCTCATAAAAGATTCTCCATTTCAAGAGACCCTTTTTCTTTCTGATCAGAATTATCTTAACTATGTCTTTTCAAACTAACCTCACGGTGGTTGTCTATTTTCGATCAAATAACTGAACTCGCTTGTCCCTTTCTGCTCAATGCAAATTCTAATTAACCCCATAGGATTTATAGTCTTAGGGGTTTTGGGATGGTTCTCTCCGACACAGAATTGGTCGAATTCTATAAAACCATGATTAGGATCAGGCTATTCGAAGAGAAAGTTCAGGAGCTCTTTCGGAAAGGGGAGTTGCCAGGCTTTCTTCATCTTTGCATGGGGCAGGAAGCGGTGGCGGTAGGCTCAACTGGAGCGTTGCTGAAGGATGACATGCTGCTGGGTGGTCACCGAGCCCATGGACACGCTATCGCCAAAGGTATTCCCATGCGTAAGATCATGGCTGAACTGTTTGCCAAAGAGAGCGGTTGCTGCAAGGGAAAGGGCGGTTCTATGCACCTATCCGATCGCGATCTATGTCTTTTTCTCACAACGGGAATAGTCGGATCATCCATCCCAATCGCTGATGGAATAGCGTTTTCATTCAAGTTGAGAGGCGAGAACCGGGTAGCAGTAACTGTCTTCGGTGATGGTGCGAATAACACGGGGGCATTCCACGAGGGGATCAACTTGGCAGCCTTATGGAAGCTTCCAGCGGTCTTCGTCTGTGATAACAATCAATACGCGATTTCAACCCATGTCTCCAGATCAACGCCGATAGCCAATGTATCTGGGAGGGCAAAGGCATACAATATCCCAGGCGTCACCGTCGACGGGCAAGATGTTGAAGCGGTCTACGAGGCTGTCAAGGAAGCTGTTGACAGGGCAAGGGATGGAAATGGGCCATCATTGGTCGAATGCAAATCAGCCAGATTGTATGGTTCCTACGCAGCCGATTCTCAATCATACAGACCTAAAGAGGATATCGAAGAAGCTGCGAGGCGGGATCCGATCAGTCTCCTCAAAGCCAGATTGATGAAATCTGGTGCCCTAAAGGAAGGTGACGACGAGATGATACGCAAGGACGGCGTGGCGGAGGTCGAAGACGCCGTTAGGTACGCCAAGGAAAGCCCATACCCGGAGCCAGAAGAGGCGCTTAGAGACGTTTATGGTTAAATCGGGAGGCCAGATGCAATGAGAGAAATAAACATCAGTGAAGCGATTCGCGAAGCGTTAGGTGAGGAGATGGCTCGTGATGAGAACGTCTTCGTTCTGGGCGAAGACATAGGGCTCATCGGAGGAGATTTCGGTGTCACCAGAGGATTGATGGCCCGCTTCGGAGCCGACCGAGTCAGGGACACTCCGATCTCAGAATCCGCCATCTTGGGGACCGCCGTAGGAAGCGCTGCCATGGGATTAAGACCTGTGGCCGAGATAATGTTCTCCGACTTTTTGGGCGTGTGCATGGACATGCTCCTCAACCAAGCTTCGAAGATAAGGTACATGTCGGCAGGACAATGGACGCTGCCCATGGTGGTCAGAACGGCCACAGGGGCAGGAACGCGCTCAAGCTCTCAACACACCCAAAGCCTCGAAGCCATCTTCATGCACATTCCGGGCCTCCAAGTGGTCATGCCCTCGACGGCATACGACGCCAAGGGTCTATTGAAGACTGCCATAAGGGGAAATAATCCGGTCCTGTACTTGGAGCACAAGCTCCTTTACTTCGTCAAGAATCAAGTCCCAGAAGAGGAATATCTGATTCCCTTCGGAAAAGCCGATATCAAGAGAAGTGGCGATGACGTCACACTCATAGCGACCTCGCTTATGGTTCACAGGGCATTGGCCGCGGCAGACAAACTCAAGGGGCAGGGCATAAGTGTTGAGGTCATCGATCCGAGAACCATAGCACCCTTGGATAAGGACACCATCTTGGAATCGGTGAAGAAAACCGGTAGAGTAGTGATAGTCCACGAGGCGTGGAAGAAGGGCGGCTTCGGCAGTGAGGTGGCGGCTATCCTGGCCGAAGAAGCCTTTGACTATCTAGACGCACCGATCAAGCGAGTCGCGACGCCCGATACACCGATACCTTTCTGTCCGATCCTTGAGGACAGCCTGTTGCCTGACGAAGAAAAGATAGTCAGAGCAGTGAAGGAGATCTCAAGTTAGGGCAAGACCTCCGTTCTACTTTTGGGGATGTCGTAACCCTTTCAAGCTTCTTTCCCTTTTCTTGTTTTACCAAGAAAGATCCACGAAACCCATGAATTTCAAGGCATCCATGAGTCCTTCACAATAAGCTATGGACGCTAATGCTGTCGTGAAATCCTCCTCCTCCATGTAATGCTGAGCGTCTCTGTAGTAGTTCTTAGCGGAATTCAAGACCATCCGAACGTCTATTTCACTCACCAAGGACTTATCGAGCATTTTCATGTTGCTCAGCGCTTTCTCAGTCGTGAGAATATACTTCTTCGTTCGTGCTTCGATCTCTAGGTCTCTGTCCTCTTTCATTTTTGATAGCCCCCCAGAACCTTTAGCGCTTCCTCTTCCATGAAGTGGAGTCTTCCTGGAAAGATAAGAATATGGGGCGCATCCCCAAACTCAAAGGTCAATAACTCCCTCAATCTTCCCGCCTTCACAACTGGTCGGTCTGAGCCGGCTCTCGCAATCCCAACGACTATCATGACATTGGAAATGACTTCTTCCATTCTTTTGCTCTCAATGGATGAAAGTATCTCCAGACCCTCGTGGATCCTCATGGAGCGTCCTTCCTCTACTCTAACATCAAGAAATACGAGGGTATGAAGCCCCAGAGATCTGTTCTCTCTCAATACCTCGTAAGGGGTCTCGGAAGGTTTGTCATTACCGGGGAAAGGGATCGTCACACTCCTGCCAAACTTGTAATTCTGCAGTCCCGAGAGTCCTATGGCGGCGGAAATTATTGAGGCGCCGTGAACGACTCTTGTCTTAATACCCATTCTTTCTGCTGCTATCCTCAAAGTGATGTGAGTTGTGGCTATCATGGGGTCGCCAGGGACCAGCAACGCGACTCTCTTCCTAGAAGCTTCCTTCAATATGCTCTCGTTGCTTCTCTCCTCCAGATCATCCCTGCTCAGCATCTGCGGTCTCTTACCGATCAGGTCCTCAAGCCTCTTCAGGGAGAGCTCGGGCATAGAATTCGTGTAGAGCTCAATATATGCTACCTCCGATTCCTTGGCATCTGTTATCCCTCTTAGGGATACTCCGCTCTCATCATGCAAGCCCAATCCTATGAAAATGAGTTCACCCAGGAAGAATCCCTCAATTGATCTGACAGAGATAGCTTAAAGCTATTCTTTCAAACTAATTAGACTTCGAGGCATATTTATGGCTAAACCTCTTGTCTCAGTTGTCAAGGTCGAGGGCGATGAGATCATTGCGACGAAGAAGGCCCTCAATCTTCTTGGCGGCATGGGCAAATTCGTCAAGAAGGGATGGAAGGTTTTCGTCAAGCCCAACTTGCTGGGCGGAGGGGCGCCTGAGAGCGGAGTCAGCACAAATCCAACAGTCACGGTTACAATCATAAATGCTCTTAAGGAGCTGACTGATGACATAACCATAATCGATTCAAACTACAACGTTCCCACAGTTGATGGTGCACCAATTCAAATCGAGCCTTCTCTCGATAGAATCTACAGAAGACCTCAATTCGATATCTTCCGAGACCTCGACGTCGAACTCCTCAATCTCTCGGCCGAGAAGATGATTAGATACGAGAACCCGAATCTCAGGGTGTTGGCATCCCATGAGCTTCCTTCAATCCTTGCAGAGGCCGACGCCATAATCAGTATTCCTGTGATGAAGGTGCATGACATCACTGGGGTAACTCTAGGCATGAAAAACCTCTATGGGCTCATCCCATTCCCCCAAGTCCGAGGTAGACTTCACAAGGTCATTGATGATGCCATATGCGACTTAGTGGAACTATTTCCACCCGTCCTCACGGTAATAGATGGCACGATAGGAATGGAGGGTGGGTACAGCCCTTGTTTCGGGGCTCCAGCAGAAGCCAACCTTATTGTGGCTGGTTCCGACGTCGTGGCAACTGACTCGGTGGCCGCGTCGATCATGGGTTTCAACTACAAGAAGATTGTTCAAAAGAACCCCATTGCTCGAGGACAGGATAGAGGTCTAGGCAATGCTGACCTCCAAAAGTTAGATGTGGTCGGAGAGAAAATAAGTGCCGTGAAGAGGCCTTTCGACATAGACAAAGACCTCCCAGAAACCATCGTCACGGTTTTCATGGAGAAACGGTGGCTGACTGAAGGTGATGTAATGCGTCTTTTCCGCGGAAAGGAAGACCTTGTGAGGCGTTACCTCAAGAACATGGTCCTTTATTATGGTCCCATAAGGGAATCCAAAGGAGGCTTTGAATATGTTGATGAGCTCTTCCAAAAAATGTTCGTCTGCAGAACCTGTGGAAAATGCGGAAACTGGAAGATGATGTAAAATAGAAAGAGGGAAGATGACTTACTGCACTTTCGTTATCCAGGGCCTCTCTCTTAGTTTTGTCATCCCCGCCCTTTCGACCAATTTGTCTGTGGTTTCTTGAACGTTCTTTAGAATCTCCTCTTCTTTCATTGTTCTCAGCGAACCCTTTCTGATCACGACTTTTCCGTCCACTATGACTGTGTGGACATTGCTTGACTTTGCACAATAGACTAGTTGGGACGCCACTCTATTGACAGGGGCTATGTTCGCTGCTTTCAGGTCAACCAGTATGATGTCAGCCTTCTTGCCCGGCTCTATGGAACCGATCTCTTTCTCCATTCTCAAGGCTCTGGCTCCGTCTATAGTTGCCAGCTCTAGAACCTTTTCCGCGGTTATTGCTGTTGGGTTGCAGGTCGCCACCTTTTGGAGCAGGGCGGTGGATTTCATCAATTCGAACATGTCTTGATCGTTGTTGCTGGCTGGGCCGTCGACTCCCAAGCTCACAGTTATTCCCATGTCGAGCATTTTCGGGACAGGACAGACGCCGCTTGCCAGATACATGTTGCTGACGGGGTTGTGAGACACTTTCGTATCGGTCTTCGCCATGATCTTGAGGTCCTCATCATCCATCCACACGCAGTGAATTCCAACGAGGTTGCTGCCGAGGAAGCGGATGCCCTTCTTGTAGTAGTATTGAATGGGTGTTAGGCCCCCGTTTTCCTTCTTCCATTGGTTGACCTCGTCTTGAGTTTCGTGAAGGTGGTCGCACATGCCCACGCCGTATTTCTCAGCATTGTCATGCTCCTTCTCAACCAGCTCATCGGTATTGGCAAATGGCGCTCCACATCCGAACCAGACATGGACCCTGTCGTTGGCCTTTCCATTCCATTTCTTGATGAGCCTCACTATCTCCCTTATTATGTCGTCAGTGTTCTTCACAAGGACCTCCGGCGGGGGGAAGTATGGCTCCGACTTATCGGTGCCTCCTACTGCCTCTATGCCGCGTATGCCTATCTTTATGAAGGCTTTCAAGCACTCGTCGGTTAGACCCCAAACTGGATGAGGATAATAGTTGTCCATGGTGGTAGTACACCCGCTCTTGAGAAGTTCCAAGGAGCCCGTAAGGGCGCTCCAATAAACATCTTCCTTTTTGAGGTGGACCGAGGCAGGACCAACCATCTTGGGCCACCAATCGAAGAGCTTCATGTCGTCGCCAAGACTCCTCAGGAGAACTTGGAAGAGGTGGGTGTGGGTGTTGATTAGGCCAGGCAGGACTGCCATGTTCTTCGCGTCTATGACTTCCTCAGCCTTGTACTTCTTCTGAATGTCATCCGTCTTGCCGATAGCGACTATTTTGTTGCCTTCTATCACAATCGCTCCGTCCTTGATCATCCTTCTCTTCGGATCGACCGTTATGACATACCCGTTTTTTATTAAAATGTTCAACCTATGGCGCGCTCCAATCGGTTTTCACGCAATCTTATTATGTTTTCGTTTCTTAATATAAAAAAATGTTCATCGGGAAAGATGACACATCAATAAAACGCGAGGCTTAGCTGCTGAAGATCGCTGTCGTGAGTTGTGGCAACCTCTTGTTGGGGGATGATGGGGTCGGACCATTCGTCCTGGAGAAGCTAAGGAAGCGTAAGCGTATACCACCCGAAGTTGAATTGATAGAGTTGGGTGTGAGAGGAATAGATCTTGTGGATCTCATCGGGAAGTTTGACAAGGTCCTGATAGTTGATGCCTTCAAATCTGGGGGAAAAGTCGGGGGCATTCGAGTCCTTGATTATGGTGAGTTACAGTATTTTCCAGCTTCTCCTATGTTGACCCTACATGACTTGGGTCTACCCACGGTCTTGAAACTCAGCGAAGCTTTGTACGGTAACATTTCCAGCAAAGTCAAGATATTAGGTGTCGAGGTCGCTGAAGTAAGCGAGATGAGGATGGGCTTAAACTCAAATGTAAGGCGAGGGGCCTCCGAGGTTGCTCGGCTCGTCGAAAAAGAGATCGCCAGTCTCCTTGGAAGCCGGCTTTAATGCCTTAATTATAACTGCGTTATGTTTTAATAGCTTCCCCTTAAGTAGTCCTTGTAAACAATACTTTTCCCCTTAGAGGTGGCAGATCTGTCCACTTTGAAAGACTCGAAAGCGAACCGCGTTCCCTCCTGGAATCTGGCCAAAGAAGTGATGAGTAGGGGAGCGAGAATCTACCCGCTGGAAGATTTGAATACCCTGTACGAATGTGTCCAATGTGGAACGTGCGTTGGGAGCTGTCCCTCAGGAAGGAGAACCGCCTTGAGGATTCGCTCCATGATAAGGGGAATCCAGATGGGATATAGGGAAGAAGTCCTGGATACTAATGATCTCTGGTCTTGCACTACCTGCTATACCTGCCAAGAAAGGTGCCCCAGAGACGTGAGAGTGACCGAGATTGTGAAGATCGTCAGGAATATTGCCTTCGAGGAGGGTAGAGCAAAGGAGCGCCACCTCGTCGTTGCTAACAACTTCATAAAAACCGGTCACACGATACCACTCAACGAGGAAGGGAAGAAGACCCGCGTCAAGCTTGGTCTGAGCCCGGTTCCTCCGACCTCATTACTGTTTCCAGAGGCCCTAGCAGAGATCCAAGAGATCATGAGAACTGACGGCTTCTACAACAAGGTAATTAGGGATAAGAAATGAAGAAATACGCCTTCTTTCTAGGGTGCATAATGCCCCTTCGCTATCCAGGCATCGAGGCCGCCACGAGACTCGTAATGAATGAATTTCAGATAGACCTACTAGAGATGAACGGCGCCACTTGCTGCCCGGCCCCAGGTGTCTTGGGGAGCTTCGACCTTGAGAACTGGCTAGTCATAGGTGCCAGAAACCTCTCCATTGCAGAGCAGCTGGGGCTGGACATAACCCTCACCTGCAACGGTTGCTACGCCTCTCTTCAAGAAGCCTCCGTCATACTGAATGACAAAGAAAGACGAGGAAGAGTAAACGCACTCTTGGAAAAGGTAAAGCGAAGCTACGGCGGCGGCACTCAAGTGAAACACGTAGTTGAGGTCTTGGACAAGGATGTGGGCTCGGAAACCCTGAAAAACCATATAACACGGCAATTGAAAGGCCTGAGGGTTGCGGCCCATTACGGGTGTCATTACTTAAAACCCACCAAGATCAGGGCTCACGGCTCCTCTGAGAGACCCGTCTTCTTGGACGACTTGGTCAGCCTCGTCGGGGCTGAGAGCGTCCCATACAAAGACAAGAATATTTGCTGTGGGGCAGGCGGCGGCGTCAGGTCTGGCGAGCCGCTAGTCGCCTTGGACTTCACGCTCGAAAAGGTCCAGAACATGACCGCTGCAGGGGTTGATTGCATCGTGACGCCCTGCGTCTTCTGTCACCTTCAGTTCGATCTGGGCCAGACCGAGCTCAGGGATAAAGGGAGGTTGAAGGAAAGGGTACCTGTTCTATATATTACCCAACTTCTGGGCCTAGCCATGGGTCTGTCTCCAGAGAAGCTCGGGCTCTACGACAACAGCGTCCCGCCCGCATACTTGGAGAGACTAGGCATAACTGGAGGCAATAAGTGAGTATGGCTGACGAGAGAATAGGCGTCTACATCTGTCACTGTGGAACCAACATAGCGGGTACAGTCGACGTAGAGAAGGTCGCCCAGCGAATTGCAGGTCTGCCGAATGTTGTGCTTGCCAAGGACTACAAGTACATGTGTTCGGAGCCGGGCCAGGCGATGATAAAACAGGACATCCGAGACAGGAAGTTGAACCGAGTCATAGTTGCCTCATGTTCACCCCGCATGCATGAGCCCACTTTCAGAAAGGCCGCTCAAGAAGCCGGCTTAAACCCCTATCTGGTAGAGATGGCTAACATAAGAGAACAGTGCTCCTGGGTCCACATGAAGGAGCCGGAAAAAGCCACGGTAAAGGCCATCGCCCTCGTAGCTGCGGCCGTGGCCAAATCAGTCTTCGACGAGCCCCTACAGATGCGTGAAGTGCCAGTGACCCCTGCAGCCCTCGTGATAGGTGGCGGCATAGCTGGGATCCAGTCTTCCTTGGACCTTGCAGATCAAGGCTTCAAGGTCCATCTAGTGGAAAAGACCCCATCCATTGGAGGCCACATGGCTCAGCTCGACAAGACTTTTCCAACTCTAGATTGCTCGGCATGCATCCTGACGCCGAAGATGGTGGACATTTCTAGACACCCCAACATCAGCTTGCTCGCCTACTCTGAGGTCAAGGCTATAGATGGTTACATAGGCAACTTCAAGGCCAGGGTCTTGAAGAAGCCGAGATACGTTGATGAATCCAAGTGCACCGGGTGTGGCTTGTGCGCTGAAAAGTGCCCGGTCAATGTCCCCAGCGAGTTCGACCTGGGCCTGGGCACTAGAAAGGCGATATACGTTCCTTTCCCTCAAGCCGTCCCGTTGAGGTACACCATTGACAGAGAAAACTGCCTCTACTTCAAGAAGAACATCTGCAGGGCTTGTGAGAAGTTCTGCACCTCAGGGGCAATAGACTTCGGTCAGCTGCCCGCGGAAGTGGAGCTCGAGGTGGGGGCGATAATCATCGCCACTGGCTATGACCTATACGACGCGGGTCATAAAGCCGAGTACGGTTACGGAATCTACCGAAATGTAATAAACGGGTTGGAATTTGAGAGATTGGTGAACGCCTCAGGACCTACTAGCGGGAAAGTGTTGAGGCCTTCCGATGGCAAGGCGCCGCGAAGTGTCGCATTCGTTCAATGCGTTGGTTCCAGAGACAAGAACGCCAACCTCTACTGTTCAAGGGTTTGTTGCATGGCCTCCTTGAAGCAAGCGCACCAGATCAAGGAGAAGTTCCCTGGTGCGGAGGTCTCGATATTCTACATAGACATGAGGTGCTTCGGTAAAGGCTATGAGGAGTTCTATGAACGCGTTCAGCAGGAAGGTGTGCGATTCATCAGAGGTCGGGTCGGCGAGATTCTGGAGAATCCCGATGACAAGAATCTAGTCCTAAGGTTCGAAGATACATTACTGGGCGAAGTCGCAGAGAGGGAGTTCGATCTGGCTGTGTTGGCCACGGGTGTCATCCCCAGGGCCGACACTTCGGAGCTCCAAAGCATTCTGAAGCTTTCGAGGGGACCTGACGGCTTCTTCTTGGAAGCACACCCGAAGCTGAGACCCGTCGAGACCAACATCGATGGCGTCTTCTTGGGCGGTGCGGCTCAAGGCCCAAAGGATATACCCGATGCTGTGGCTCAGGCTGGCGCAGCGGCCTCCAGAGCCGCCGTGCCTTTATCGATGGGCAAGGTTGAGTTAGAAGGGATCATAGCGAGCGTCGATGAGGATCTATGTTCCGGATGCAGAATATGCGAATCCGTCTGCGAGTACGGCGCCATAAAGATGAAAGAGAAGTCAGGCAAACAGGTGTCGAGCGTCATTGAAGTCTTGTGCAAGGGATGTGGCGTCTGCGGATCAGCTTGCCCTACCAAGTCAATCAAGATGTGCCACTTCACAGATGATGCCATCCTAGCTCAGGTCAAAGCAGTTCTGAGGGATTGAAATGGCCGTAGACGAATTTCAGCCGAAAATCTTGGGATTCTTATGCAACTGGTGTTCCTACGCGGGCGCGGATCTAGCTGGAATAAGCCGTATGCAATACCCGCCGAACCTCAGAATAATAAGGGTCATGTGTAGCGGGAGAATTGACCCAGCTTTCGTGCTTGAGGCCTTCAAGAGCGGAGCGGATGGGGTGCTGGTGGCGGGCTGTCACTTGCCTTCCGACTGTCATTATGTCTCGGGCAACTTCAAGACCTATAGGAGGATCGCTGCCCTGAGGAAGCTCCTACAACAGTTGGGTTTCGAGCCCCAGCGGCTCAGGGTTGAATGGGTCTCGGCTTCGGAAGGTGCGAGATTCGCTGATGTCGTAAAGGAGATGACGGACGAGATAAAGAGGCTTGGGCCCAACCCGCTGACGAAGACGGGAGGAGAATTCGCTGGGTCCTCCTTAAGAGAGCTTGAAAGGGTAGCGTCCCGGGTCACTTCTACTTCACAGGCATAATGGGAGGCACATTGATGAGTAAATTGAAGATTGGCTTCTACTGGGCTTCGACCTGTGGAGGCTGCGAAGTGGCAGTCCTCGATGTCAACGAGAAGATCCTAGACACGTTGAAGGTCGCTGACATAGTGTTCTGGCCTGTGGTCATGGACATCAAATACAAAGATATAAAGGCAATGGGCGACAAGAGCGTCGATATCTGCTTCTTTAACGGCTCCATAAGAAATGGGGAAAATGAACTCTTAGCCAAGCTGCTTAGGAAGAAATCGAGAATTCTAATCTCCTTCGGTTCTTGCGCCTGTGGCGGCGGAGTTCCGGGATTGGCTAACCTGCACAATAGGAGGACAGTGTTCGAGAAAGTCTACCGGGAAAGTGTCTCCACCAAAAACCTCCCTGGTGTGATTCCTAGGACTTGCTCCGAAGCTAAGGAGGGCGAGCTTACCTTGCCTGAGTTTTACGATACCGTCAAGACCTTAGATCAAGTGGTGAATGTAGATTTCTACTTGCCCGGCTGCCCGCCTCCAGTTGACTTGATAGCCAAGGTTCTTCAATCCTTTTCTTCGGGAACAAATCCGAAGAAGGGTTCAGTTCTTGCACCGGAGATCTCCCTTTGTGAGAGCTGCAAGAGAGAAAAGGGAAACAAGAAAATCGCAAAAGTGAAACGCTTCCACGAAACAGCACTCGACCCGAAGAAGTGTTTCCTAGACCAAGGGATCATCTGCATGGGTCCGGCAACACGATCAGGATGCGGCGAGCCGTGTCTAGACGCTAACATGCCCTGCACAGGTTGTATGGGGCCAATACCAGGCGCCTCGGACCAAGGGGCGGCCATGATCGGCGCCCTCTCTTCCATCCTCGGGATAGAGAATGAGAAAGAAAAATCCGAGAATGACATGGATCAGCTTGTTGGCGAGATCAAGGACCCCGTTGGCACCTTCTATAAGTACACTTTGCCTTCTTCCATCATAAATAGGAGAGTCAAGTAATGAAGAAAATCACTATAGATCCAGTGACAAGGTTGGAAGGTCATGGAAAGATAGAGATCTTCCTCGACGATGCTGGAAACGTCCAGAACGCCTACCTCCAAGTACCTGAACTCCGGGGCTTCGAGAAATTCTGCATAGGGAGAAAGGCAGAGGAGATGCCCCAGCTAACCACACGGATATGTGGGGTGTGCCCCGTGGCGCACCACATGGCCTCGGCAAAGGCTCTTGATCAAGCCTTCGGGGTCGAGGCTCCACCAGCAGCCAAGAGGCTCCGGGAGCTCATGTTCAACGCCTACTATATCTACGATCACATACTCCACTTCTACTTCTTAGGCGGCCCCGACTTCATCGTAGGACCGAAGGCGCCAGCCTCCGATAGAAACGTGATAGGCGTTATCAACAAGCTTGGCCTGGAAATCGGGAAAGATGTCATTAAGCACAGGGCTTACGGCCAGAAGATCACCGCCATAATCGGAGGGAAAGCAACTCACCCCGTATGTGCCCTTCCCGGCGGCATGTCTAAACCCATCACCGACAAGGAGCAGCAAGAGATAGAGGAGATGGCCGAGTCTTGCGTGGAATTCGCCAAACTCTCCCTCGGGGTCTTCGAGAAGGTGGTCTTGGGAAACGAGGAGTTCATGAAGCTGATCAAGAGCAATGCCTACAACCTCGAGACCTACTACATGGGTATGGTTGACGAGAAGAACAAGGTCAACTTTTATGACGGGAAGATCAGAGTTGTCAATCAAAGCGGAAAGGAGTATCTAAGGTTCAACCCAGGGGACTACTTCGACGTTGTGGAGGAGAGAGTTGAAGAGTGGACATACTCCAAGCTACCGTACCTGAAGAACGTGGGCTGGAGAGGCTACGTTGACGGATCGGAGAGCGGGATATACAGGGTCGGCCCCTTGGCGAGGCTCAACGCCTCGGAAAGCATGGCAACTCCCCTAGCCCAGCAGGAATACCTGCGAATGTACGAGACCCTCGGCGGCAAGCCTCTGCACTCGACCTTAGCTTACCACTGGGCCCGGCTCGTGGAGCTCCTCTACGCGGCGGAGAGAACCCTCGAACTGAGTAGGGACCCTGAAATAACCAGCACAGACATAAGGAGATTCCCGACCAAGTCTGGAGAGGGCGTGGGGGTGGTCGAGGCGGCTCGAGGAACTCTGATACATCACTACAAACTTGATGAAGAAGGATTGATAAAGGACGTGAACCTTATTGTCGCCACGACGAACAACTACCCCGCCATCTGCACCTCCGTGAAGACAGCGGCTTCAGGTCTCATAAAGAATGGGATGGTCGACGACGGCTTATTGAATATGGTTGAAATGGCCTTCAGGGCCTACGACCCCTGCTTCGCCTGCGCCACTCACCTGATAGATGGAAGAAACGCCTTGGTAATCAACATTTATGACAGAGAAAAGCATCTTGTGAGAACCATAACTTAGGTTCCCCGAAGCTTTTTCTTACTAGCGGTCTCAGGCGTTCAGTTCTATTTTCTGAAGTAGGGTATGACTCTCTTTGCGTAGGTCGAAATAATCTGCTGCACGTCTGGACCTCTGAAGTCCAAAACAAAGTGTTGACAGCCCGCCTTGATGAATGCCTCTATCTGTCCTATGCATTGATCTGGGTTTCCCCAGATGACTGTCTTGAGAGCTGACTCGTCCGGGATGGCCTTAGACATCTGCGCTATCTTGCTGGTTGATTCGTCGTCAGTGGGTTCCCTGGACACTGAGAGGGCTTCTCTCCCAGGGTGAGAGACATGAGGGGCGACCATCTTCAGGACGTCTGGTAGTATCATCAACACGTACTTGGCCTGGGGCAGAACGGTATTCCTAGCCTCCTCCAGGTCCTTCGCCACGGTCGCTATGGGTTTCATGGCAGGGACGAATCTTGCTAGGGTTCTCTTCGCCTTCTCGGCGCCCTTCCTTATGGGACCATCCATGCATGCCTTATAGGATTCTGGGGAGTGGGAGAATGGTAACCAACCGTCGGCCAGTTCACCCGTCATCTCGAGCATCTTTGGCCCGAAGGCACCGACCCATATGGGCGGGCTCGGTTTCGTCTTTGGCTGAATCTGGACATATGCCTTGGTTAGCTTGAAAAATTTTCCTTTGAAGTTGGCCGGTTTCAACTTGCTTGAAGCCCAAAGCAGCCTAATGACCAGTATGGCCTCCCTCAATTTTCCGTAGAGGTTGTCGGTCGGTATTCCAAAGGGTTCGAGGTTCATGGCCTCACCGGCGCCAAGACCAAGTATTGTGCGACCGTTGAACATGCTATCAATCGTCGCTACCGATGCGGCTATGGAAGCGGGGTGTCTCCTCAGGACGTCCGCGACGCAGGAACCTATTGCTATCCTCCGTGTCTGGTCGCCCATTAGGGCCATCGTCGTGAAGAGCTCAGGGACAATATGTTCGGGGAAGTAGCTGATGAGATGGTCGATCCACCAGACTGAATCGTACCCATACTTCTCACAGAGGATTGTGTCTTCTATCATTCTATTGATTGCCATGGGACTCAAAAGCACGCCGAACTTGACCTTCTCAAAATCCAAATCATGACCCCTCCATTCCAGTTTAGGGCAAGTGATTATTTAAATGCCCCATCTAGTCTAGTCAGCACTTCTTCTTGGGCTTACCCTCGCCCAGCTCGGTCCAGTTCATGGGATAAACCAACCTCTTTGGCCCTTCCCGGATCTTCTCCACCGTTATTAGCTGACCCTCGCCAGCCTCTTGAAAGGGTCCAGATCCCCCTACCAACCAGCCCGTTTTCTTGGCGAGCTCGTAACATGAAAGACCGGGACTATCGCAGATCTCCTCGTACAGTTCCATGTCAGTCGCGATTCCCTTCCTGGCGACGACATTGACCAAAGGGTTCGCAACACCAATCTTGGGCTGTTTTTGCTCCTACATCAACGTTATGGGAGGTGGGAGAGGAGGCATCATCCGTTTGTGCTCTGAGTGCTGAACCATCTTCAATACCTTCACGATGTCGTCCAACGAGACATCTGCCTTCGAAGCGACATCTTTTGGTTGGAGGTTAAGGTCTAGAAGGCCATGGAGGATCAAATCCACCTTCCCGTACCCTAGACCTATCTCGTTCTCCGCAATATGGCCTTTCCAAAACCTTGGGCTGCTCGGCTTGTTGACTATGGATGACGGCAACTCTAGGTACTTTGCCAATTCCCGAACCTGCGTCTTGTACAGGTTGCCCAGGGGGAAGATGTCTGCCCCCCCGTCGCCATATTTCGTGAAGTAGCCTATGAGGATCTCGCTACGGTCACCGCTGCCCGCCACAAGAAGGTTTTTGAGGTTGGCGACGTAGTAGAGGAGGGTCATTCGGGTTCTAGCCATGACATTTCCGCGAGCTATGCCGACATTAGTATCCTTGAGGGGGTTGGCCTCCATGAAAGCCTTGACGATCTTCCCGATCTCCACGTAAGCATGTTCTATTCCGAGGAGTCTGGACAATTCCCTTGCGTCCCGAACATCGCCTGAAGGCGTGATGCCACGAACAGGCATTATGAATCCGTGTACTTTGTTGGGTCCCACCGCCCTGACGCACAAGGCAGCGAGCAATGACGAGTCTAGGCCACCGCTTAATCCAATGGCAACTCCGTCCACTGCCGCACTCTTGACATGTTCCCTTACGAATTCTTCACCCATCGCTATGGATTTAGGCATATCAAAATCCAAAGAAAGCTTGCCAGACATGAAGATCCAACCCACTTGAACAATATCATATTCAGTGACTCACATTATTTGTCTATCTGCAGCTGAAATCAAGTCAATTAGCACTATGCGATCAGAGGGACTTCAGCTAAAACAGCTGAACCCCATCGGGATGGCAAATGAGGCGGATCGGCACTAACCTTATAAAACTCAGACTTGGTCAACAGAGCTTGCAGGTCAAAACCATGCAGAGTGTTGTGGAATGTCCAGCAAAGGGATTTTCGGGATTATAGATAGATATCGAGACGAAGCTTTCCGGCTCCTAGGGCGCCTAATAGAGGTTGACTCTGTAAATCCGCCCGGCAATGAGCACAATGTCGCCCAGGTCCTCTCAGAGGAATTCGAGGAACTGGGCTTAAAATCTTCGAGCTATGAGAAAGCCAAGGGTAGGACCAACATATCCTGCAGCATCGGCGAAAAAAACCGACCCGTTTTCGCGATAGTCTGCCATTCCGACACCGTCCCTGCTGGGGATGGATGGACTTTTCCGCCCTTCAAGGCCACGCTTAAGGATGGCCGAGTCTACGGTCGAGGCGCAGCCGACGATAAGGGGCCTCTTGTCTCGGCCGTACTCGCCCTGAAGGCCCTGAAGGAAACCAAGGCGAAGCTGAAGGGAAAGCTGATGATCATAGCTGCTGCAGACGAGGAGAAGGGCAGCACCTATGGTGTCGACTATCTCTTGAAGGTGGTGGGGCTGAGACCGGACTTCGCCATGGTCGCTGAACAGACTCTCTCCGAATCTCTGGAGATAGCGGAGAAGGGGACCCTTTGGCTAAAGCTTAGGTGCAGAGGGGTTCAGGCACACGGTAGCATGCCCAATCTGGGGGTAAATGCAATCCAGAAGCTCTCCAAGGTCCTGAGCGCCATAGGCGAATTCAAAATGAGCTACTCTCCTCATCCGCTGCTGAGTGGACCCACCATCAATATAGGTACCATAAAGGGAGGAATAGCCCCGAACGTGGTGGCTGGAGAGGCGGAGGCTATATTAGATATAAGATATCTTCCGAGCCAGACCCCAGAGGGCATCATGAAAGAGCTAAATGCCTTCATCGAATCCCTGAGGAAGCAAGACCCGAAGATAGATGTTGTCGTCGAGAAAGTCTCGTCTCAGATTCCGACCGAGGTCTCCTCGGATAATGGTTTTGTGAAGGTCGTTTCCGGTGCCGTAAGGTCTGTCCTTGGGAAGGAGCCGAAACTTATCGGAATTGGCGGAGCCACCGTCGCGAAATCCTATCTCTCCTATGGAATTCCAGCACTGATGTATGGCCCGGGTGACGAGAAAATTGATCACGTTGCAAACGAATACATTGAATTGGACCAGGTGATCACAGCCGCCAAAGTCATGGCTCTTTCCGCGCTTGATCTTCTGAACTGAGGTCTCTCCGTTTTCCAGCCTGAATGAGATTGGTGGCTATTCAGAGAGCTCCTTGACCGCTCGACATAGCTGCTGCAATTCGTCCTCGACGTTGAAGAAGTGGGGGGAGACTCTTATCCCTCCTGTCCTCTTGGAAACCACTATGTTTCTCCTCGCCAACCCCTCCAGGACTCTGTCCACTTCTGGTACCTTGAAGTTGACTATCCCAGAACGATACCTCTCCTCCTTCGTGGTTACAATATCCACTTTCAATCCCTCGAGTTCTTCCAGAAGTCTTCCTGATAGATCCAGGATGCGCCTCTCCACGTCGCTCATCCCGATATCGTGAAATATCTCTAGTGCGGCCTTTGCGCCCACATAGCCCAAGAGGTTATGAGTACCTGTTTCGAACTTCTGGGCTGTTTTGGAGAAGTTGAGGTTCATGCTATCGAAGTCTTCAGGGTTCTCCACTGCGAGCCAACCTGTCGCCCAAGGATCGAACTCGTCGATCAGCTCCTCCCTAACGTAGAGGAAGCCAGTCCCTTCCGGGCCCAAAAGCCACTTGTGGAAGGATGTCGCTAGGAAGTCAACTCCCTGCCGCCTCACGTCGATTTCCAGGGCTCCGGCAGATTGGATCGCATCGACCACAAATGTCGCGCCGTGCCGATGCACTATCTCCGAGATGGCCTTGAGATCGTTGCGGAAGCCATTGGAGAACTCCACGTGGCTTATTGATAGCGCTGCCGTGTGGTCGTCCACAGCCTCCTCCAGATCTTTGAGCCGTATCCTTCCTCCGACGTTCTTGACGACCCGGACCTCGACGCCCCTTCTCTTGAGGTTGAGCCATGGATAGGTGTTGGCTGGAAATTCCATGTCGTTTATGACCACATTTGATCCCTTTTTGTAGGGTAACATGTTGGCCACGATGCTCAATCCGGTGGATGTATTGGTGATGCCCGCTATCTCCTCTTTCTTCGCGCCGATCAATTCAGAGAAAAGTGCTTTGGTCTCTTGCAAGTTGTCCATCCAAGACTCATATACATGAGCGTCCGTGGTCCACTTTTCCATGGCCTCAGCCATAGCGCTTCTCACGGGAGTTGGGCAGGGTGAAGTGGAGGCATTGTTTAGGTAAACATGTGTTCTGAGCATCGGAAAAAGCTGTCGGGCTCTGCTAATATCCAAGTATTTCACCTTTCCTAGTTTCGCCACATATATCCAATTGGATGTAAGCGTGATGGATGTTGACCTATTTGCGTTTATTAACATATTGTACTTTGAAACGAGGTGCTACTCTTCGATTTCATCGAACCACTCACAAAGGGGATCACCGCGGGGCGTCAGCTTCGTGAACGTTGTTTGATCCAAGAATCGCTCTGTGAAGGGCCGCGCCAGCAACGCGAACATTCGGGGTCCGCCGCTAGCTGCTCGCCTGACCTTGGGGGCCAACCCCATTTGGTCATATCTATCCCAGGAAATTTGTATTTGGCAAAGAACATAAGAAATCGTGTGTTGGCTAGATTGCCATCATCTTTCTCAGAAGCTTGCCGTTGATTGATCCGGATCTATATAAAGCGCCGGTACTCAGATCGTTGACGTAGACTTCCGCCGGGGCGAAGAAATCTATATCTATCTTTGCGAATCCGCCGCTTTCCTTGAGGATTTCCGAGAAGGGTCTGCCATAGCATTTCGCCGACCTTGAAGGGATCTTTCCGGTTAGCTTCCTGAGATCTGTTCCTTCCGCAGGATCCACGTAAAGGTAAACAACGCTGCCATAGGATAGCATGTCGTCAACGTTAATGCTGCGTGATCTAAGTGGAGGCAGAGGCGCAATTCCATAGATGTGCCTCACTTTTCTTACGTCGAAGTTCAGGTTGTGCAACTTTAGCATCGCGTTCTCGATGCTTCTGCCAATCACTTGTATCGAACCTGCCATGCTCGAAAGGGGGCTAAGAACCATGTACAAGTTTTCTGGGTTCACCTTGCATCTTCTCGCCAGTTCATCCGCCACAACCTCGTCAGGGTATTGTTCGGATTGAAGGATCGATACCGCCACATCTGCGTTATCACTGTATCCAATCAACTCGAACAGTTCTTTGGGCTCATGAACCAAAGCCCGGGCCGGACCGCTGACGATGGCTCTGTAGGAGCCCGCCTTGAAGTTGAGCCACCCCCGAGTGGCTTCTCGATATCCACCCATTGCCTGGCATAGTAGGGGGACTACTGGAAAATCCGTGTAGACATTCACTGCCGGCACCATCATTCCATCGATCTCCATTGAGGCGAGCGATGCATTCCCAAGACCGCCCAAGCATGACGTGATCGAGCGCAGCCCAGCTTGGATTCCACCGGGGACCCTTATCCCCGTGTCTATCACGTGGCTGCCATTCCTGAGGCGATCATATCCTATGTTCAATTCCCCGGCCTCTTCAATCATCTTCTCGCAGATCTTGGCAGCCAACTTGTTCACGCTAGGCATCTTTCATCACTCCAGCTAGATGAACTCTCTACTTGGGAGTATCTACAGCAAATGATATATTCCTTCGGATTCTCCCCCATGCCCGCTGCATCTACCATCAGGTCGATAATTTTCCTCGAAATTTTCCTTGGAGTCTATTAGGAACAGAGATTAGTTCGAACAAACAGATATGAAATGGGAGATAATATTACTTCAAGAAGATCGGTAAAGGGAGGATCGTTGATGGCGGAGCAGCACGTTTTCGAATTCGGGAGACCTCTACATGAGTTCCTCGTACGAATCCTGGCTGCATTGGACTCTTACAAACCCGTCTCTCTGAAGGACCAGACTGAATACCTTGAAGGCCTGCTGCTGGCTCATGAGATCACGGGAAAGCCGCGGTTCCTTGAAAAATCCCAAAAACTCACACGGAAATTTCTTTCCCTTCAATCAAGCGAGGGGATATGGTTTAATCAAATGGGCGAAGCCGATGTGAATACAAGTGGGGCGGTTGTGCTATCCCTCATCAGATATTATAAGGTTCTTCAAGATGAAAAAGTTGTGGACGCTCTCTTCAAGGCCCTCTTCTTCTTCGAGTCAAATGTTGCATCCTTTTCGACCTTTCACTTGATGAGCCTGATGTACCTCCTTACCAAGGACGCTGATTTTCTGAAGAGAGTTAAAAAGACTGGCACAACCCTGAGTGAAGAGGATAAGTCGAAAATGCTTCCGGTCCTGTACCTATTGGATGGAAACAGAAGCCATTTAGATGAAGCTGCCGAGAAGCTGCCCGCCTACTCCAATGAAGGGCTGGTGACTGATCTCTGGAGATTGTCCAACTTCGACCCTGACTACTACCCTATCGATATCACGATCAGAAAACTCATTTCCTCGCCTATGGGCGTGCTGAATGACGCCCTTTCCATCAAGGAGGCTTTGGCCTATGTCCAAGGAGAAGGCAAAGTTCGGCGGGATTATCCAGAAACGAGCCTTTTTGGTGAATTCACACCTTCGCTCAGTGTTCCTCTTAGTATTTTAGGGGATGATTCGGGTGAATGTGTACTCATTGGCAGGAGCAAGGAAGACCAAACCAAACTGGGTGATAGCGGCACCATCTACATAGGTAGGATCTGCGAGAAGTCAGGGGACTCTAGCTTCGGCAAGAAGATCTTGCTTGATGTGATGCAGCCTCATCGAGTATTCATCTCTGGAAAGACCGGCTCAGGCAAGTCCTATACCCTTGGGGTCATAGTGGAGGAGCTGGCTAGATCCGACTTGGGGATCGGCGTGATAATTGTCGATCCTATGGGAACATTCTGGAGCATGAAATATCCCGTGCAAGGCGAAAGAGACGCGGCGAGGGTCAAGGAATGGGGTCTTGAGCCAAGAGGTTACGAAAACGTCAAGGTCTTTGTTCCCGTGGGATTTTACGATGATGTACCTCAGGCGACCAGAGATTTCGCCTTCGCCATAAAGCCAAGTGAGCTGACAGGGGAAGATTGGTGCTCCACGTTTGGGATTAGCCCTTATGAAAGTCCCTCCGGTGGTTTGCTGATGCAGAGCGTCAAGGAGGTCAGGGAGGGCTATGAAATAGATGGAGAAGGCCGTGGCCATCTGGTCGAGGGGAAATCAGACTACTCGATTGACGACCTGATAGGGTGTGTCCAGACTGATGGAAAGCTCGTGAACATGTACAAACCAGACACAATCAGAGCTGTAAAAATGCGACTTGAAGTCTCCAAACATTGGGGGGTCTTCTCCCAAGAAGGATTGCGTCTAGAGACACTATCTGTCAAAGGCCAAGTCTCGGTTTTGGATGTAAGCCAACTGGGGGACTCTCTGAGAGCCTTGGTAGTGGGAATCTTGGCAAGGAAGATACTGGACGAACGGACCCGCCTATCTAGGGAGTTTGAAGCTTCGAAGGTGGAGTACAGTATAGAAAAGAAGAAGATCAGTGTCCCAGTGACGTGGCTGCTCGTGGACGAAGCCCACGTGTTGGCCCCGTCGGCTGGGAAGACAGCCGCCTCGGAGCCTTTAATAGAATACGCGAAGAGAGGTAGGATGCCCGGCTGCGGTCTCATCCTCTGCACTCAGCAGCCGGCTGCCATGGACACCCGAATCCTGTCCCAACTCGACCTTCTGATCACACACACGCTCATCTTTGCTGACGACATAGCTGCTCTCAAGGCGAGGACCCCCACTTTCCTTCCCAAGGAGATAGGTGATGCTCAATTCATTAGGAGAATCCCTGTGGGTGATGCAATCATAGCTGACCACTCTGTCTTCACCGAACGTGCCTTCCTCGCTACAATGAGGCCCAGAACCAGTGAGCACGCAGGAAGAGCGGTGACACCTGAGATTGCGCTGGTAGTTAAGAAAAAGGTGACTCGGGAGGAAAAGGTGCTCAACACCCTCGAAACGCCCCCGATTATAGTCCCAGCCACGAGAAAAGGAGGAGAGTTCAGGAAAAGGGCTCTTACGCAGGTGAAGATGCCCGTTTCCGAGGATCAGGAGATATCCGTGTCAATCCCCATCCTCAACGTAGAGGAAGATCTGCTGAAGAAGCACCAGATGAACGTTTTGAAACGGGTTTACGGAGAAGAGTTCAAGAAGGTTCAAGAACAGAACACTATGCACGGTCAGAGCTTCATCAGGAGGGATCCAGAGAGCTTCCTCAAGGGTTTCATTGTGGCCCTGAAAGAGGATGGCTGGTCCGTGGACAAAGTACGAGAAGAGATAGACTCACCTGTTATATACATCTCGAGGGGAGACGTGCATATAGCCTTCGCGTTGGCCATTCAGAGATTGATCTTTTCGTGGTTTGCCGGCACCGAGAAGAGGAATGAGCTTGCAGACTTCGGTCAATATCTGAGGGGAATAATTCAGAGAGCGGAAGCTGAATAAGTCCTTCTATGTCTCAGAGACCTTCCTTATGCAATCGCCGAAAGCGAGCGCCTGTTCCTCGTTCTCTTTGATGGGATATCCAACTATCACATCGAACCCGACTTTATGGAGTTCCCTGATCCTTTCGGTAACGGTCTCTGGCGTCCCAAACAGGGATAATGTGGAGGCGGCCGAACGCAAGAAGTCGCCAAGCTCACTCTTCAGGAACTCTGGTGTCATCTTCTGTTTGTCCTGCGTTATCGCTCTTATCTGTGGCTGAGAGGGGTTCACTCCCAAGTCTCTCAAGCCCTTCTGAACCCATTTCCTCCTGAAGATGTATCCGGAGAGTCTCTGAAGGACATCGTCCAACAAGCGGGGGTAGTTCTCAGATATTATGAATGGCACGTAGATCGCCACGCTTCCCTTGCCCATGGAGTCCCTGATCTGGCCAAGGTTCTCCTCCATGTTTCGGTCCAAGAGGAAGAACGGTATCAAGTCGTACTCAGCCGCGAGCTCCGCAGAGGTCGTCCACATGCCCTCTGTCCCCACGAACACTGGGCCCTGAAAGTGGCGACGAGCGAACTTTACCGCTTCAACTAAGGATCTTCCCGGCGCCCGCTTGGCCTCGTTTCTGGTTAGATAAGCGTTGTTGCCCACCACCAAGTCCAATGCTAGTTTATCTGCAATTCCTGTTTCGAGGGTTTTTCTGAGGATCTTGAGCGCCCCATTGTGTCTGGAGGCGAATGAAAGGACCATTGTCAGGCTGGGGAAATTCGTGACAAGATCTTTTGCTTCTTCTGGGGACAGATAATGCCATATCCACTCCGAGTCCAGGACGTGAAATCTCAGGTGTGCTTTTTGGCAGGCCTTAGCGGACAGCTTGGTTCCCATCTGATGGCTCTTCCAAATGGAGCCGAATCTGCTCCTCTTGGCGGCTTTCCCTCCCACTAGGCAGGCGAAATGGGGCATTCTTTCTCTTCACTCAGGGACCGTTGATGGTATGAACTCGCCGTACCCGGGCTTCCCTAAGACTTCGCCTTCCTCGGCTACCACTTCACCCCTAACGATGGTCAAGACGGGTTTTCCTTTGACTTTGCGCCCCTCGAAGGGCGTGAAGTCCCCGATGCACCTCAGTTGGTCTGCTCTTATTGTGTGGGACCGTTTAAGATCTAACACAGCGAAGTCCGCGTCGGAGCCCACCTTTATCGCCCCCTTTCTGGGGTATAGCCCCATCAGTCGCGCTGGCGCTTCGGACATGACTTGGACAAACCTGGTGAGAGGGAATCTGCCTTTGTTGACGCCTTCGCTAAGTATCAGCGAGAGGCTCGTCTCTAGACCCGCCATGCCGGAGGGCGTGCTCCAGATATCCTTCCAGCCTGGTTCTTTCTCCTTCTTGGTGAATGCGCAATGGTCTGTGACCACCATGTCAATCGTTCCATCCGCGAGTGCGTCCCAGAGTGCTTCATTGTCTTCCTTGGAGCGGATAGGCGGGTTGCACACGATGTACGGTCCCAGCTTCTTGTAATCTTCGATGCTGAAGATGAGGTGGTGAGGACAGACTTCCGCTGTGACCATGTCGCCCAGGAATTTTGACTCTCGCACCATCTCCGTACCCTCCATCGTGCTGAGGTGAGCTACATGGAGCCTGTTTCCAGCTTCCGTGGAGAACATGATTCCCTTGGATAAGGCTTCTGCCTCTACGATGTTTGGACGGGACTCAGAGTGCGCTGCAGGATCCTTCCGACCTGAATCCATGAGTTTCTTCCTAAAGTATTGCCAGAGCTGGTCGTTCTCCGCGTGGATTGTGGCCAAGGAGCCGGTTTCGGCGATCTTCATGAAGGAGTCCATGATTATGCCGTCGTTTTTGACAGCTGTGTCACCGCCGCCGAACGTTATTTTGAATCCCACGACTCCATTGCAAACAAGCTCGGGGATCTCCGCGGTGTCTTTGTCCTCCATAATCTCGCCACCGTAGAGCGCAAAGTCCGTTATCGCGTTCTTTTTTCCCTCGTTTATCTTCCATTTCAGATTCTTAACCGTGGTCGTCAAATAATCTCCAATCGACGGCATCTCAACGATCGTGGTCACACCTCCGACCGCTGCCGCTCTTGTGCCCGTTTCGAAGTTCTCGACAGTGTAGGGCGGTATGTACACGTGAACGTGGCCGTCGACTGCACCCGGAACCAGCAAACGACCCTTAAGATCTATCTTCTTCTCTGCCTTTGGAAGAAGTGGATCCTTGGAAATTGCAGCGATCTTTCCATCTTTTACGGCGACGCCCCCTTCGAAGATTCCAGTGGACGTGGCTATCTTTCCATTCTTTATCACTAAATCGACTGAAGCCATCGACTTCCCTCCGAATTGATACAATTCCTAGAACTACCACCTTATAACTTATGATCCTCTAAAATTGGGTGCTCAATACGGATTGCGATCTTTTTCCCTTTGCCCTGAAATCGGGGTCGCTCAACTCTTGGCCGTTCTTCTTCCGCGTTCGAAGAACAACGTGAGGTATATTCCTGCCAAAACCAATAAGCCCCCCAGAAGGAGGAAGGGTGTCACCATCTCGCCGAGAAAGACCACAGCCAACAGGGATGCTGCTATTGGCTTGACGAAGAAGACCGAGGATCCCACGTTCGCAGGCATCTCCCTGAGAGCCGCAAAGTACGTGAGATAAGCAATCCCTGTCACGCATATCGAAAGGTAGATCAGAGGAACCAAGGCTGATTGGCTGAAGTTGAAGATCGGCTTATTGGTCAAGTAGAGTATCGGCATCAGGATTAGGCTTCCGGATATGAAAGAGACTGAGTTCATCATTGTGCTTCCCAATGGCTCGCTCACCCTCTTTCCGAGGACCGTGTAGAGACCGAAGATTATAGCTGACAAGATGGCGAACAGCACCCCCATGGAGATTATGTTCCCAGAGAGGAGGCCATCGAGAAAAGTCACCGTGACTCCCGCGATTCCGAAGACGAGTCCAGCTGTCTTGTTTCTGCTCATCTTCTCCCCCAGGATCACTTGTGAAAAGGTAGCCACGAAGATTGGATTGCAGGAGAATACCACTGCGGCGATGGCTGCTCCGGAATAGATTATGCTCAATTGGAGAAAAGTCATGCTTATGCACACGTTGAGTACACCCACTGGCACCGCAGCGAGAACCGATCTGACGTCCGGTCTTCTGCCTCTCATCGACAGGACTGCGAATGGAAGAAGAAAGAGACCGCCGATCAAGAAGCGCAAGAAATTTACCTGTATCAGGTCAATTTCCTGAGCGATGGCCCTATTCACGACCTCGTATGTGCTGAAGAATATGATCGTATTCAATAGGAATAAGTAGCTGTTCCTCGAATAACGCATTCCGGCTGTCCTCTCGGATAGTCCTCGAAGTGACAGATGCCTAGGCGACTAACTCTATTGTCCCAAGAGTCCGTGAGCCTTCCTTATAACTTTGTGCTCAGCGACTCCTTTTGGCCCGCCACCGCTTGCTGTCGGGAGGAGCTGGAGAAGGTCGCCGTCCTTCAGGGGCTCGTCCTGAACCCTCATCGTTATGTTCAGGCTGTTCCTCATGACCACCAAATACTGCTTCAAGGTTCCGTCATTGTTGAAAATACTCTCGTAGGCGGTCTTTTCACCTATTGTCGCAGCCCTTATCGCTTCGATCGCCGTGGCTCCTCCGGGTAGGGCTACCATCTCCTCTGATTTGCCGACCATGCTCTGGAGAGGTGAGATGAATTGGATCTTCACTTTCAAAGATGACCACTAGGGATTATCGAAAGGTGGCTTTTAGGGTTTTAAAAGAACTCCAGGTACTTGTTGCGCTCCCACTCCGTGATCTCGTTGGGGTTCCACTCAGGATAGAGTTTCTGATACTCACTCCATTCCCTTCTTTTGATTTTGAGGTAGTGATCCATAAGGCTTGAACCAAGAGCTTCTCTGATGAGCTTGTCCTTCTCGAGCTCGTCCAGGGCTTCCTTAAGAGTTGCTGGTATGACATCAAGGCCTTCGTGGTGGAAGTATGCGTTCTTGTCCCATGGTGCTCCTGGGTCCACCTTCTCAGATATTCCCCAAAGGCCTGCCGCAAGGATTGCAGCAAAGACTAGATATGGGTTGCAGCATGGGTCCGGCATCCTTAGCTCTAACCGCGCGAGTTGTGGGGAGTTGAAACTCGGGATTCTTATTAGAGCCGAGCGATTCATGTAGCCCCAGCAGACATAGACCGGTGCTTCGTAGCCTGCGAGTAGTCTCTTGTATGAGTTGACCGTTGAGGCGGCAAGCGCTGAAATCGCTCTCGCATGCTTGAGTATCCCCCCCATGAAGTGGGTAGCCAACTTTGAAAGGAGCTCTCCCCCTCCGAAGAAGAGGTTCTCCGTCCCCTCCGAGTCGAAAAGGCTCATGTGGATATGCATCCCGCTTCCATTGATGCCTGTGTAAGGTTTGGGCATCAGGCTCAGGGTCAAGTTCTGCATGGACGCCAAATTCTTTGCGATATATTTGAATGTCATCACGTTGTCCGCGGTTCTCAAAGCCTCGTTGTGGCGGAAGCAGATCTCGTATTGTCCTGTGGACACTTCGTGGTGGGTGTATTCGCCCTGAATGTTCACTTTGGAGAGCGTTTTCACGATCTCCCTTCTTAGGGGAGCGATCTTGTCCATGGGTGGGGGCGCCATGTAGCCAGCCCGGTCGTAAGGCCTATTCTCTGTTATCGCAAAAAACTCCATCTCACAGCTGGTATGGAAACTGTAGCCCTCCGCCTCTATCCTCTTGATCATTTTCTTCAAGGCATAGCGGGGACTAATCTCAAACTCTTTTTCTTTTCCGAAGTCCTCAACCTTTTGTGCGGGTTCGTACATATCGCAGAGCACTCTGGCTACGTCTGAATTCCATGGGAGCTGGAAGTACGTTTCCATAATGGGTTTCAGGAGAAGGTCACTCTTTTCTAGCGGTTTCATGTTTATTGAGGAGCCGTCAACGATCTTCCCCAATCTTATTGCATTCTTGAAGCGTTCCGTGTCTATGTCTATAGACCTCAACTGACCCGTCATATCTATGAATTGAAGTTCAATCAAACCAGGTTGGCCGGACATTTCAATTCACCCAGAGCCTCAATACTGCAGACCGTTAGGTCTCTGGATATTTAAGTTTTTTTGATTATTTTGATGAGAAATGATGTCGTTTTATACATGAAAAATTAAAAGCATTGGTCTGGACCCGTCAACTCTTGATAAGCCGCTCGGATAGAAGCGTTTATACGGGTTCGTGTGAAAAATACTTCGAAGAGGCTTAGTCCTCCAATCTTCGAATGTCTTCGGGGTCTGTTTATATGACAAAGAGAGTCATGAAGAACCGTTTTCTCGACTGCATAAGCTTGTATTGTCCTGTCCCAGTCCTCAAGACCAGAGAGGCTCTCGACAAGATGGAAGCTGGCGAGGTCCTGGAGCTCGTGGCAGACGATCCCGCTGCGGAGTCGGATATACAATATTTAGTGAAGATCACAGGGCAAGAAATGTTGAAAATGGAGAAGGAAGGCCAAGTTATCAGGTTCTTGATAAGAAAGGTCAAGTGAAGGGGGTTCAAGGATGGCTATGAAAAGGATTTGCTTCGACTACCAGGCGGGTTATCCCGCAGACCAGAGAATCGTCGAAGTCATGCTCCCATATTTTACCGAATTCTTTGGAAATCCGTCCTCCATCCACTTCCTAGGAGAGGCGCCGCGGAAGGCTCTGGAGAATGCAAGGATGAAAGTTGCCGAGCTGGTCAATGCCAACAAGAAGGAAGAGATAATCTTCAACTCAGGGGCAACCGAGGGTAACAACCTGGCATTGCTAGGCGTGGCATACCGAAACAAGGATCGCGGGAGACATATAATCACCACCAAGATAGAGCACATCTCGATCAGAAACCTGTGTAAACATCTCGAGAAGCAAGGTTTCATGATAACCTATCTCCCAGTGGACAAGTGCGGCGTGGTGGACCCAGAGGTTCTCAAGAAGGAGATCACTGATGAAACAATACTCGTGTCGATGAATTATGCCAACGGCGAGATAGGGACAATTGAGCCAATAAGAGAGATGGGTGAACTCACCAGGAGGAAAAACATTTATCTCCACGTAGATGCTGTCGCGGCGGCTGGCAAGATACCCATCGATGTTCAGAAGGACAACGTCGACCTTGTCACAATCTCATCCAATGACATGTACGGACCGAAAGGCGTCGGTGCCCTTTACGTCAAGGAGGGAACTAAGCTGTCACCTCAGGTCATCGGCGGTGGTCAGGAACGTGGTCTGAGGTCAGGGACTGAGGACATACCCGGAATAGTTGGATTGGGGAAGGCGGCAGAGCTTGCCAAGGTCGAGATGGTCGAAGAAGGTTCAAAAATGACCGCGCTTAGAGATCGGTTGATGAACGGCCTCCTCGGAATCCCCGATACCTACCTCAACGGTCACCCGACGCAAAGGCTTCCGAGCAACGCAAACCTCCGGTTCAGCTACGTCGAGGGTGAATCGCTCCTCCTTAGCCTAGACATGGAAGGTATTGCAGTATCGTCGGGCTCGGCATGCACTTCGAAGACCTTGGAACCCTCTCCCGTTCTGCTGGCGATCGGTCTCAAACATGAAGAGGCTCATGGCTCCCTCAGCTTCACGATGAGCAAGTACAACGCAAGGGAGGACGTTGACTACGCGATAGAGGTTCTGCCGAAGATAGTGACAAAGCTCAGGGCGATCTCTCCGCTCACGCCCAGATGAATGGGTGCATCCGCCGACCTTTTTCAATAGGCAAAAAGAGATATCACGGAACGGGTTTCTCCCGTTCGATCTCCGCCAAAGTCCTGCCCGACTTTATCTGTCCCAGAACCCATACGTCATCTTCTGCCACCTTCTTCGCCTCATCAAGGACCGCCTCTATTCTAGCTTTGGGAACAACGACAACACCATCGATGTCGGCCATCACCAGGTCGCCGGGGCTGACTCGCACGCCACCGCAGGTCACCGTGATATCGCATCCGACGAACTTCATTCTGTTTCTGGAACTAGATGGAACAAAGCCCCTCGCAAAGACCGGGAATCCGATCTGCGTGACGGTCTGGGTGTCTCTGACAGGCCCATCCACCACCGCTCCAGCTGCTCCCCTTCTGGTGGCTTCGGTGGAAAGGAGCTGACCCCACAGCGATGAGACCCAGGTCCCTCCTCCGTCAAGGACCACCGCGGAATTCTTCTTGATGCTCTCGAAGGCCTTGAACTCCTCCAGAAGGTCGGAGTCTTTTGCTTCCCGTGATTCGGCTACTTTTATGGTGCAAGCGTATCCCACGATCTTGGTCGCAACGGAGTTGAGTGGGCAAATTGGTCTTATTTCTTGGGACATAAACCCCTGTCGCAGTCCCAACCTGTCCATCGCGTCTGAAATGGCCGGGACGTATAGCTTCTTGTATTCCATAAGGATCTTTTCTTCTTTCGACACCATCCGATACACACCTTCCCTTCTTGAATGGCTCCTAATGTTTCAACGTCTATTGTGGCTCGTATATAAATGAAGCTTTGTGCCCTGAATACTTTTATAAATCACTCTTTAGGCTTTTGTCTCATTCACCCTAAAGGCTGTAGATTATGGAAAAACGCCAAGACGTTCTTCTCTCAATGTTCGTCTCCTTCATAATGTCATTCTCAGCGGCTCTGGCGGTTTTCAAGGTTCCCTCTCACCTTCAAGCGCTCATAGCTGATTTCGACCTTTCGTACACGTTGGCGGGTCTATTCATGGGTTTGGTGGGAGCCTCGGTGGTGGTCACCGCCATACCAGCTGGGATATTGATATCCCGATATGGAACTAAGAGAATGGGGATTGCAGCTATCGCTTTGATGATAATCGGAGCGGCTGTGCAGGCCTTATCGCCAAATGCATATCTGCTCTTCTTCGGGAGAGCTGTGGAAGGAGTCGGCGTTTCTTTTGCCCTCGTGACGGCTATCACCATCATCTCTCTTTCTGCTCCCTCCGCGAAGAGGGGTCTGGCGTTGGGCCTATACATGGCCTGCTATCCCGCAGGCAGCGTGATCAGCATGAACCTCTCCTCCCTTATTCCTCTGAGCTACGGCTGGAGAATCGTTTGGTGGCTCAGTTCGGTCTTCGCAATCATCTCGCTGGTGTTCCTGGCTCTATCAAGCGATAGGAAAGTAGTTCATAGACCTGGGTTCTCGATGAAGAGGGCTTTGTCCAATCCCTTCCTGTGGCTCTTGCCCATGGCCAACATGGGGGTTGGTTCTCCGGGCAACTGCATTCTGAACTGGGGTCCAACCTATCTCAACGTTGCCAGAGGCGTCCTCGTACCTGTGGGCAGTTTTCTTGTCAGCTTGACGATGTTTATGGCTATCCCCATCAGCCCCCTCGGCGGCTGGCTGGCAGATCGCGTGCGGCCAAGGAAGATAGTCTATGCCCTACCGTTGCTGGCGCTGGCTGTCCTCTACCCTTTAGTTCCCTATGTCCCCCTTTCTCTGTTCCTTATCTTCATGCTCATCATCGGCTTCTTCAACAACCTTGTTCCGCCCGCTGCGATGGCGGAGGTAGCGGAGATCGCGGGTCCTGAGGCCACGAGTGTAGGGTTGGCCATCTCAATGATGATGGTCAACATCGGGATTATGGCTAGCTCGCCCATCTTTGGATTGATCTACGACGCAACCAGCTCTTGGAACCTGAGCTTCCTGTCGCTGGTTGTCTATGATGCCTTGGGACTCTTGAGCGCCCTTCCAAGAAAGAGAAAATAGAATTCACTTGAAAATTCTGTATAGCGCGTGTTCTGGGCTGGGTTTGGCTCCCAGTTCCCTCGCGCCGTAAGCGAAAATGCCGCTGGCCAAGGCACAAGCTGGGAATACCCACTCCAAATGGTCTATGTTGTACACGATCCAGTCTGCCCCGTAGAGTATTGGAATTACGGCAGCGAGGCTGGCGGCATTCATGTATTCGTTCGTCCCCTTCTTCTCTGTCATGCTCTTCCAGATGGCTATTCCGTTGTCAGGGGCGCATCCAACTGGGTAGCCGAGTTTATCCTTGACCTCGAGGACCGAAAGGGAGGACTGGGCAATGCTGGGCATGTCAAGGACAGCGGTGTCCAGGAGATATCCTTTGAAAGGCAAGTCCTTGATCCTTTCCCAAAGCTTCCGCCACATCTTAACCCTGCCATGGGATGTTGGATCCGCCTTGTTGAAGAGGCTCAACTCTACGAATGGAATTCTTTCCTCCTTGAAAACCTCCAACTCTTCCTTCTTTGTTTCCAAGGATATTGGTCCGCAGGTGACTCGGTTGATTAGGCCCACCTCAGACACATATCTGGCGACAGCCATTCTTATCTCGGAAGTCATGGATCCGACATTAAGCGGGGCGTCGGTCACCTTCTCGAGGAAATCCAGGTACGATGGAACAGCTCCAGCGTAGATTACCACAACATCTAGGGCGTCGGGGCATCCGGTTCTGTCGGACAGCTCCTCCTGCCTCTTGATTATTCTCTCCGCTTTTTTCCTGTCGAAGACGCCTTTCTTATGGTCCGCAACGAGTTTCTCTTGCCCTTCCCCGAAGATGGAGCCATATATGACGGGAGGGTTCACTCCAGCTTGTCCCCCTATCTTGACGCCACCTATCGTGTAGACCTTCTGTTCCGCCTTGAACTTGAACATAAACCGATCCCTATCTCAACTAATCCAGCTGAAAGAAGAAAAGATTTCCTATTTGAATTCCGGGATAACCTGTTCTCCGTAGAGCCTGATCATCTTTTTCAGGTTCATCCTCCGGTTTTGACGGAATGCTCAATATGACAAGGGTCATTCCGGCGCTCTCCATTGCCCTTATCTGCCTGATGCAGTCCTCAGGCGTACCCGAAATGGAGAATTGGTCCACCATCTATCCGTGACCGCTGCTCGGGCTATTGCAAAGTCTTCAGGCAGTTGCCTTCTCAGGGCTGCACGTATGGGTTCCACGTCCTTGAAAGTCAGGCCAACAGTTCTGAGTTCCCTGCCTGATATTGTGATGAAGTCATATGGTATGTGTCTTCTGACCCGGTTCCTGGCCTCTGCGCGGTCCTCCGAGACGGCTGAAACCACAAGGTCTCCGTATTCGAAATCATCAATCTTCCTCTCCACAGAGGCAGCTCCCTTCTTCACTTGCTCTATCGCATACCTCATGTAGTTGAGCGGAACATTGTCCAGAAGGATGCCGTCAGCTACGCGCCCCGCCATTTGAAGCATCTTGGGCCTTCGACACCCCACAACTATCGAAATCTCGCTTCTCTTCGGGATGAGCATCCTAACCCTGTCCGCGGTGACGCATTCGCCTTTTAAGATGAACCATCTCGCCGTCCAAGACCGATCTTATTAGCTGAATTGCCTCCTCGCAAGCCTTGACCGGCTTGATCCAATCTCCGCCAAATGATCTGAGAGTATCTCGGCTACCAGCGCCTATACCCAACATGGCCCTTCCGTTAAGAAGTTCGTTGAGTGATGCTATCGCGCAAGCGGTCTTGACTGGATGCCTTGTGTAGGGGTTCGTGACGCCGACTGCAATCTTGATCCTCCTAGTAGCGTATGCTGCTACGGTCATGGCAACGTTGAAGTCCCTTTCATAGGCTCTGTCCGCAATCCATAGAGAATCAAATCCACACTCCTCGGCTGACTTGGCGGTTTTAGCCAAGACGCTGAACTCAGCTTCTGGGGCAACCATCAAACCCATTCTAGGCATAACCATCACCACATCGATTCAACGCGATCACGTTTTTCGGTATCTTGGCATCTTCAAAATATAAGACAATCTCTGAACTGAAAGACCAGCCGTTGATAGTCCTCGAGTACATACAAAATGATAGAGGACGATCTAGTATCAGTCATCTCCCTTTCCAATTTTCTGCCATACCGTCGCTGCAACCCTTCAATCACATTGAAATGAAATGCGTCGTATTCGGTGATAGAGTACATATGTCAAACTCATTCTGGAAAAATCGTTTGTTTGTCAGGCTCTGATTGCGTCGGTCAAATGGGAACCTATATTAGATCATTTTCATAGAGAGTCTCTTCGGTGAGAACTCCGATGGTGAACAACGAAAAAGAGATTGAAGAAGAACTCATGGAAAAGGAAATAGACGTTTCGGCCCTTGTCTTCATAAGCGTTCTAACCGGGAGTCCACGGGATCTAGCGGCCAAAGTGGCTTCGGTTCCAGGGGTTGAGAAGGTCTACGAGTTGACGGGTGACATAGACATGACAGCTATAATAAACGCAGTTGACATGGAGGAACTAAGCAAAATCATCTTCGAGATAAGAAACGTCCACGGGGTCTCAAAGACAGACACAAGAACTATCATAGGCATTCTGCCCTAACCTGATTTGTCCCTTCCATCTGTTTTGTTCTCAACGCTATTTGTCCCGAGACCTCCACAACATTGTGGCGGCAACCTCGAGAATTGTAGGTTGCGTTCCTTTAATCAGGTTCGGGGGGCACTTTTTTCTTATATTGCTTTGGACAATACCTTAGCTGCATTGTGAGGCTGCCATGTAGCATGTACAAGTTTCCAAAAGGTATGCGTTACTCCACTCTGAAAGAGAGGGAAGAATTCTACAGAACTGAATTCGATTTGGATAAAGTCGGGAATTGGTTTGAAAAACGCGATGGAAAGACGATCTTTGCCGTCATAATCGGTCGTCACACAAAGATATTTCCAGAAGAATATCGAGAAGATGCCTCTACGACTATCCTCATAGACGAATATCAAGACCTGAGAGACGTTAAAAAACAGATCCTTGGGTTTCTGCCCGAAGCCGTCTACTACGATCGAAACTTCTACGATGAACATGGCAAAATATTAGGCCAAGAGATAGCCTTCGATCTGGACCCCGAAAACCTCACCTGTCCGGTTCACGGAACTTTATCGGAAAAAATGAAAAGGCATCAGGGCCTGGGCTTCTGCAAAATAGAGCTAAACATGGTCAAGAGAGAGACGGTCAAACTCTATGGTGAACTCGAGAACCGCTTCGACGAAATGAGAATAGTGTATTCTGGTCGCGGATTCCACATCCACGTCCTGGACCGAGGCACGATGAGTTGGAGCTACAGGAGAAAGAAGGAGTTGGCTAGGGAATTGAAGAAGCGAGGGTATCTCATCGATGAATGGGTCACGACCGGTGGGATGCGGCTCATACGGTTGCCGTACAGCCTCCATGGCATGGTCTCAAGGATTGTGCTACCTCTGGAGCCGAATGAAGTCCTGAAATTCGATCCTGTGAACGATGCTCGATGCATCCCGCGTTTCGTTGTTTCTACTTCTTCTTAGATGGCTTCTTTTTTGCTGGTTTTTTCTTTGTTACTTCCTTAGCCTTTTTCTCCTTATCCTTGTAGTAATAATATTTCTTTTTCTTTTCAGCTTCTCCCATTTTTGGTCACCTGACCACGTAGTATATCTGCATTTATCGTGTAAATAAATCTTGATGATCGACAGATCCGAACAACTATTCCATGCAAGCTTAATAATCTGAAATGCCCTGACACCTGAAGAACCTCGGTGACGAAGGGAGTCAACCATGAAATTTGGAGTGACAATAACTCCTGACATAGACTTGAAGAGGACCGCAAAACTCGCCAAGATGATAGAAAAATGCGGATTCGATTCTATTTGGTCTGCCGAAAGGGCGGAGCAGAGAGACTTCATCCCGGCCATGATCACCATGGCCAGATCCACCAAAAAAATTAAGATCGGCTTGGGTTGCACCAACCCCTATCTTCGCCACCCAGCCAAGACGGCCCTGGCCCTAGCCACTGTCAACGAGTTTTCCAAGGGTCGAGTACTATTCGCACTTGGGGCGGGCAGCCTCGAGGCGTTACGAGTCTACGGATATGACTGGGTAAAGCCGGTTCAGACCTGCAGAGAAGCTATCAAGCTCATGAAAGCATTGTTGGGCGGAAGAGAGGTGAACTTCGTTGGGGAAACCGCTGCCCTCAAGAAACTTAGGATAGGCTTCGATCCTAAGGGCGTCTTCCCAATCTATCTGGGATGCAGAAGGCCCATGATGCTCAAGATGGCCGCCCAGACTGCTGACGGCGTCTTATTGGACAACGCCACCCTCGAATACATGAACTATGTCAACAGGAGACTCCAGATAGGCTTCAAATCGGCGCGAAGAGACCCTTCGGGGTTCGAGATAGCAAACATGAAACTGTTCGCCGTCTCAGAAGATCGAAAAGAGGCCAAGCTCAGGGTGAAAAGGCTCCTGCCCTTTTATCTTATCTCGATAACAGATCGAGAACTCGAAGCGATCGGCCTAAGTAGAAAAGATATCGAACCCATGGTCATGAAGTCGCCCGAAGACCACATACGAGCCTCAGCTGCGGTTCCAGAAGACTTCGTAGAGAAATTCGCAGTAGCAGGGACACCAGAGGACTGCATAAGGACCATAATGGCCTACGCCGGAGCTGGCGTAACCACCCTTCTGTGCGACATCCCCTCGAAGCCCGCCGACAAGCCTGAAGAGACACTCAGACTGGCTGGCGAGCATGTGCTACCAGCCTTTCGCTGAATAATCCTTGATCCAAAAAGACGGGTGCGTTAGGGCGAAGATCGGTTTAGATGAGATCTAGCAACGATTTCCTTAATTGAGTCTGACAAACAATTTTAATAAGCCAATTGGATAATGTTAGAGCGTTATTCGTATACGCTTCAATTAACTCGAGGTGTTGAGAAATGGCCTTCTGTACAAGATGTGGCGCGGAGCTCCCCGAAGGGGCGCTCGTCTGTCCAAAGTGTGGTAAACCCACGCAGGCAACCGTTCAGCCGACCGTTGTGTCTTATGTACGGCCTCCAACGAGAAGCGAATTTGATATATTGGGTGCTATATCAGCTGGTGGGGTCCTCATAATACTAGCCCTGACATGGCTTGTATATCCTAACCTCTTCAACATCGTCATAGACTATCTTAGCAGTTTCGGGACCTATGGAAGGCCTGTGATGCCTCCATATACTTTGGGACAACCGATAATGTTCTTCCTTGATGCGATCGGAATTTGGGGCATCGTCATCGGAGGGCTGCGACTCGCGCTCATGCACTTCCCACGTAAGGCGGTGGGAGACATAATGACCGGCGTCTTCTGGCTAACACTGTCATACCTTCTGTCGGAATTCTATCGTGGGCATATTCAAGGGACTACTCTGATCCCGGTGGCGATCATAGCGCTCGGGGTGCTCGTGATAATTGGCATGATCCTACGCGTTGCGACAAAGCCGTTTTTGGGGCCTAGAGCGACCTAGCTTTGTTCCCTTCCTCTCTCTGCGCGTAAACTTGCTTCAACTGAAACATGGTTTTCGGTTGAGATGACGACCGTATCCCTTTTTCTCGACTGGCTCAGTTTGCCTTTTTAGCTAGGGCCTCAATACTTTAACACGGGTTCAACCAATGGTGGGTCCGTCATGGATTACGACTCCGTTCTAATATCATCGTCTGAGATCGCTCTAAAGAGCGAGCCCGTGAGGAGGATGCTGGAAAAGAAGCTAGCCCATAACCTTCGCTTCAGACTCATACGGTCGGGAATATCTGATCACAAGATCATCCGCAAGAGGGGCAGAATAGTTGTTGAGGGCACAGATATGGAGAAAGCCGCGACTGAGGCAACGAAAGTGTTCGGTGTCTTCTCGTCTATGCCCGCTGTCAAGACGCCATCCGATTTCGCTATGGTCATAAAGAAAATGGCCGAATACTCTTCGCATGTAATAAACGACAACGAAACCTTCGCCGTGGAGGCAAAAAGGTCGGGTGATCTTCCATACGTCAGCAAGGACCTGGAGTTCAGCGGAGGCGCCGCAATTCTCAACCGGCTCGCAGGAAGAGGAGTGAGGGTGAACCTGACTGAGCCTGATACTGTCATACACGTTGAAGCTAGGGAAGAATGGGCATACGTTTACAGCACGGTCATGTACGGGCCCGGTGGTCTCCCGATTGGCTTCCAGGGGCGGGCGATTGGGATGATCTCAGGACGATCTCTAAGCCTCGCTGCTTCATGGATGATGATGAAGAGGGGCGCCATGGTTCTTCCGGTATCCTTCAGCTTGCCTCCCAAGAGAGAGGATGAGGGTGAGGCCGTCCAGGCGATTTCCTTGCTCAGAGAATACGTTCCGTTGAAACTCTTTCCCTATTATTCCATCACGCTGGCCTATCCATATGAAGAAATCTCTGCGAAGCACGGCGAGGAGATCGCGTACATACTGAAGAAGCGGACGATGACAAAGATCTCATCCATGATAGCGGAGAAGGAACACGCAGAAGGGCTGATCAGTGGCGAGATGTTCGACTACTCAGAGTTCTTCACGCTCAGAAATCTCAGACTCATCGATCAGGCGTCGTCTCTCCCCGTCTACAGGCCGCTGACAAGCCTCGGGCAAGAGGATCTCAGAGAGTTGACAAAGAAGATCGAGGGATACGAGCCTCCGGTCAAGGTCCCTACTGAGAAGTCCTGGGATCCATCTGCTCTACTCGAAGAGGAGATGATCAAACGGCTGGAGAGGAAACTTAGGCTGGATTCGGTTATCGAGGAAGCCACGAGGAAACTCGAGCGAAAAACGCTGACCTAACGATTCGCCCTGCCAATTCGTCGAGCCTCTTCCACAACTTCAGCCACGGCGTTCGAGTCCTTTAACTGGGCTGTTATCACGGAAGTTCTATCCCTGTAGTGACTTCTTCCTAGTATCTCCTCGGTGGCCTTCAACAAGGTCAAAGAATCCAACTCCTTCTGGTCTACAATCTTTGCGACGCCCAGCGCTTCTGCCCTCTTGGAGTTTGCGGCTTGTTCCGAGTGATTGGGGGTCGGAACGATGATCATGGGCTTGCCATAGGCTATGGCCTGGGTTATGGATCCATGGCCTCCCCTGCATATTACCAGATCACAGGCCTTAAGGAACTCGAATCTGTTCTTCACCCAGTGGTACACGGAGAAGTCGCCTTTCTTGATGACATTTTTCTTGAATTTCGGGTTTCCCAAGGTCATCAATATCTGATAGTCACGGGGGAATTCTTTCAGAGCTTGCTGCAAGATACCTTCAAAGTAAGCCTTCTCCAACATGGGACCACTGATGGGGGCGAAGATCAGCGGCCTATCGTCGAAGCCTAGCTCTCTCCTCAGTTCTTCCTTGCTGGGCAATTGGCTAGGATAGGTTGTCAGGATAGGACCTATGAGCCTTATCTTGCTACTGTACCCGGGAGGGATCTTCTGATTCCAAGAAACGGTGAATGGGGGTGGGAAATCGGGGATCAGAATCTTGTCTGAGAGAGACCAGATCTTCCCCACTATGGTCAGAACGCCGGCATCAGCCAGCTTAGCCAACCTCAGAAACCTCCGTCTTCGGGGGATGACGACCTGAAACTGGTTTAATATTGTTATTCTGGGGACGTCAAGCATCTTGGCGGCCACGATCGGCGTCGCCCTCGAGTCAGACACCACGACGTCAGGCTTGAACTCCCTCATCGTTCTAAGTTCGAAGCCTAGCTGATTAAGCGTGATGAGGACGGACCCGAATGGGCCTGGCCTCGCCGTGGTCAGTCTGAAGTCAACCGTTCCGTCCTTCTGGACCCTGTGAGCGATGGGAGGAGCGGCTACATGATTGAAGGCTGTTTTCTGGAGATACGTGAGGCCGTCACTGTAGCTGGAGAATAGGATTTCATCACCCATATCTCTGAGGGTTTCGGCGAATGGTATGCAACGACTGACATGGCCCAAGCCCAAGCCGTTGGGAGCGATGTATGCTCTCATTTTCGCACCAAGAATGCTTCAGCCTGCAATAATCCACTATTTCCCTGCGCCCAATTCTACGAGTCTGACCTCTCCATTGGGAGATGTCTCCTTGAAGATGATCGCCTGAAATCTGTACACTTTCGTCCCATCGAGCAGCCAGGAGTCAGGGGATAGACCCGCCTTCAAACAGCAGTTTGATAGAAAGTCCTCCTTGTCCCAATCCATTTCCACCGGGACCTGGGGCAAGAGAAGGCCCTTGCACCACCCTCTCTCAACCACGAGTCCATCCTTTCCAATGGTTATCTTGGAAATGTGATCCCTCGGATCCCCTACCTTATTTAGCTCAAGGGGGGTCAATACGCTGACTTCGATGACGACTGAGTCAAGTTCTTTCTTGTTTAGCGGCGGGAACCTCGGGTCGCCGACCGCGGCGTTGATGGCCGAATCGATTGTCGCTTCCACGAGCGGGCTGGTTGGATACGGGTAACCTATGCATCCCCGAAGTTCCCTTGCCTCCCCACGGATCGAATTAATCGTCACGAAGACGCCGGACTTCTCGCGGAGTTCTTTTGGCGTTTCCTTGGGCGGCTCGATTTTTTCACTTGTGTCCAAGAAATGACCTATGGCCTCGCGCGAGAGCCTCACTAGAAATGAGCCCTTATCAAGGCTCAGTCTGAACGTCATACATCTCCTTCCTTCCTCAACTCCTCGTAACTCGTTTAATTCCTTTGTCCTCCTTCAGAATTCGCTTGACGTCTTGGAGGACTAAGTCTATGTTGAGCCAGTGGCCACCCTTCCAATAGATCTTGCCGCAACTGCTGCACATCCAGAAGTCCATGTTCCTGGCAAAGACTTTGCCAGGCACCTTCCCCTCGATCCGCCTCTTTTGTGTTGCTACTGTCGAGCCATTGCATATCGCACATCTTGACCGGTTTGGATCTGCCTCTAATGGGATTCTGAAAATCCTAGCGATCTCAGCCAACCTATCCGACTCGGTCTTTCCCTCTACTGCATACGCATTGACATTCTGTGCCTTAGCTCTCCTGTAGAGGGCCACATCGCTGGTCAGCAGAGCTCTTTTCTCCTCTAAAGCCGCCTCTATCAATTCCTCGTCTTCAGTATCCTTAAGATAGAGGACGTCCTCACCGAGGAGTCTCATCCACCTGGCAAGCCTCCCCAGCATTCCGTCGGCGACGAATTTCAAGTCAAAGTGCCTTCACGATTGCCCCTTGTCCGGGTTTGGCTGTGATCTCCCCGTCTTCGTAAACCACGGATCCGCCAACTACGGTCAGGAATGGACGACCTATCAGCCTCCACCCCTCAAATGGGGAATACTTGGCCTTTGTTCTGAACTCTGACGGATCTACTATGAACCTTTCCTTGAGGTCCACTGCGGTCAAATCAGCGTCGTATCCCTCCATCAAAGCACCTTTTCCCTTTAGGTGAAAGATCTCAGCTGGCTTTGAGGTCAGGGACTCCATCAGGCGATACAGTGGGATTGTTCCATCGCTCACTTTAGTGAACAGCAGTGGAAGGGTCGTCTCCAGTCCCGGAAAACCCGGGGGGATATCCCAAACATTCTCCCTACCCTTCTCCTCTAATGAATGGGGTGAGTGATCGCTGCCAATGATGTCAACTTCACCCTTTATGAAGGCGTCCATCAACCTGGAGTTGTCCTCAGCGGTTCTCAACGGGGGGTCGATAATAGCTTGACCCCCCTTCCTTACGATCATGTCCTTTGTGAGCAGTAGATGATGGGGTGTCGTTTCGCAGGTCACCCCAAGAAATCTCTTCGCTTCTCTGATTGGCGCAATGCATTTGTGGGAGCTCACGTGGCAGAAGTGCGTCCGACAGAGAGCGTACTGAACTATGTCAAGGACCTTTGCCAACGATTTTTCTTCGGCCTCCGACGGGTGAGCTGATAAGAAATCCAGCGGTCTAGTCCTGCCGGCCGCCCGCAGTCCAGCTTGGAGCTCCTCGACCATCCTGCGGTCTTCCGCATGGACGGCGACGGGTCTGTCAACTTTGGCAACGTTTTTGAACGCTTCTAGGAGAGTCTTCCTGTCGTCCACATCGATTTTGGAGGAGGGCTTGTAGAGATTGATCTTGAAGGCGGTCATACCTGAACTCGATAGACTAGGATAGTCCGTTTGGTCCTCGGGGAAACTTGAGTAGAACCCAACGTTCACCATGATTTTGCCCTTGGCCACCTCTATTTTCTCCCTCAGCCTCTCAGAAGAGTTGGTGGGAGGTTTCGTGTTGGGCATGTCCAGAACCGTTGTGAAGCCGCCGGCGGCCGCGGCCGCTGTCCCTGAGATGAAGTCCTCCTTGTAGGAGAGCTCCATATCTCTCAAGTGCACGTGGGCGTCTATTAACCCTGGGAGAAGGATCTTGCCTGACAGGTTCAATGTTCGGTCGGCTTTCGGCAGATTCGGTTCTCTTGCGACCCTTACGATCTTGCCCTCATCTACGGCGACGCCGCCTTCCTGTAAACCTGAGGCGGTAAAGAGTTTAGCTTCGACAATTCTTAGGTCAGCTAGCACGATGCCAACCTCTGCAGAATATTATAGATACCATGATAAATAGCGTTTGAGCAGGACTACGATTAAGTGCTTTCTTCTTCCTCCTCGTCCTCTTCCTCGGCGCGGCAGTCCTCGCAGAGGTTTTTTCCATCAACCACTTTCAGGAAAGTTGACCAGTGACCGCATTCGTCGCAGTATCCTAGAAGAGATTCCCCGTGAACCTTGTTCCCCGAGTTTTGGTTCGGTCTGGTTATTCTGGCTTTCTCGGTCAGGATATCCATCAGCTCCGGGGTGACGGCGACTATGTTCTTGCTGGAGACCACACCTTCAAGACGACCCTTATAGAAGACGCCGAGTCTCCGAATCTTCAATCTGCTCATGATGCGGGCAGCCTCGCTGACGCTTGCCTCGGCGCTGATCGTCACCAATGGAGCGCTCATGGCGTCTTCAACCTTGAACTTGCTTGGGAGGATGTTCTTCGAGACCACCCTCTTAACAATGTCTCGCTCGGTCACTATGCCAAGCGGGTTCTCTTTGTCGTCAACCACGATGACGCTGCCTATGTCATCCTCTTCCATGATTTTCGCTATCTTCTCTATTGAATCGCCCTTCTTAGCGGTGATCACAGGGCTGGTCATGATATCGCGCACTAGAACATTGCCGCCTATCTCTTCGATCCCCATAAGCGCTTCGCCTTTTCGATCTGAGTAGGACATTTCGACAAAGGTCATATTAACCTTTGGTCTAAGAGCCGCGGTGTTTCAGGTTCTCATTTTTCGCGTGGCCTGACTGGACTCATTTCGAGATCTCGCCAGTGCCTCCGGGGATGTACCTCTGGAATTCCTCTTCTTTATGCCTCAATATCTCAGCTCTCAGATTCTCCGGGGCCCTATGCGCCAAAAACCCCCTGATCTTGTGTGCCAGTTCCTTGCTCTTCCTGTCCCCCGGAACTATTTCCACGAAAAGTTTGGTTTCTTTCTTCACCGCTTCGATCGGGCCGCTCAAGATTTCGGTCTCCCCCTCCAGCTCTTTGATGCCTATCGCTATTCCGAGACGGGTATGGTGGAGATAATTTCTGTCACCGCGCATCACAAACTTCCCTTTCGTGATATACTCTCCTGAGGGCGGCGTTTTGCTCACCTGTTCTGGTTTTACCCAGTAGATATCTGCTTCAGTGAGCTTCTCTCGCCAAGCTCGACTGTATGAAACCGAGAATTCGGCTGCCTGCTTGATAGTCTCCACGTCGACTTCTTTTCCTTCAGTCTTGATTACGGTGAGTGGAGCGCCCGGGAGTTCCGTGTGAAGCACGATGTCCGCTTGCTCCATGTACTTCTTGAAGAGGACTTCGTTGCTGGTCGCATCTTTTCCGGCCACGACGAGGAAACCTTCGGAGGAGCGGAACCAGTGGAACTTCTCGTACCACGCCTTCTCCCTCTCCCTGACTGCTCTTTGAGACTCCTCAACCGCAGCTCTCTTCTGGAGTTGGCGCTCCCTCATCTTCTTCTCTGTCTCCTCCATGGCCTTTCTGAGGCCTTCAATTTTGGACTTTGCTTTCTTCCCTTTTTCGTAGTAGGTGGCGGCGTTTTCCGAAGCGGTCCGAGTGAAGTCAAGCGCCAACTCACGACCCTCTAATGCTAATGTGACTAGGCTCTCCTCAGGAGTTATGCTTAGGAAGTAGGACGCAGGAAGTTTGCCTTCCTCCTTATCCCTCTTAATCCCTTCTATTATCTCCTCCCACTCTATCCCTGAACGTCTCTGGTCTCTTAAGCGGCTCAGAAGGTCCTCGATCTCGATTAGATGACCGAATATCGCGTTTCCTGTCTCTTGGTTTTCAACCACGTCTCTCTTGATCTCTTCTACTTGTTTCGTCTGTTGTTCCTTGATTCTCTCCTGTTCCGCAATGAGCGTCTGAGCGTCTCCCGCGCCCTTTTCAGCTGTTTCTTCAAAGGACAGCTTGGTGAAGTATTCGTCCGCTGCATCATTGAATGTCTCAAATCTCGTCGTTCTCTTGTCTTTGTACGACTTCAGCGGGAAGGGGAGGACGTCAATCATGCGGTCATCGCTTTCGACAACTATGACCGGCGCGATGTTCTTCAGCTGGGCCTTAAGGCTCTCTAATGCTTCAAGAATCCTTGAAGCGCTCTCTTCGGAGAGTGAGGCGCAAGGAGTCATTTTGTCAATCCCCGCTCTGACAAGGGCCTCCTCCGAATACAATCCTCCCAAGCCGAGCAACTTAGCCAAGCCTTTGACGAGCTCCAAAGAACCAAATTTTCTGAGGTCTACCAGGTAGTCTCCTTGGGCTTTGAGAAAGTTGATGCCCGTCGCGGGAGCTGGGTGAAATTGCTCCCCTGCTAGGATATTCCTGTCTCGCATCTTCTTGTATGTAGAGGCAAAGAGTATTCTGCCGTCAGGTCCGGTCAATATGAGGTTGCCCTTGCTGAAGAGCTCCACAACGACCGTGCGTTCTCCTTCGGCTGTCCGAACTGCAATTTCAACGACTCGATCGAACTCAGTCTGTTCTATTTTAGATATGTGGCCGTCACGCAGGTGTTTTCTAAGGACCATGGTGAAGTTTGAGGGCCGCTCAGGTATCTCAACCTCGTATTTGGTGATGTTAATCCTCCGTCCCAGCTCCAAGATGAGCTTGAGGTCGGGGCGATGGAGTCTTAATAAGATGGTCTTTGGAGTCAGTTGGTAAAGGTTATTAATACTGGCTCCGAGAATACTCTCCCTCAGTTCGGCGGCTATGGCCGCAATATCAAAGCTTGTCATGACCTCTTTCAAAATCTAATATCTCCCTTCAAGGTTTGATCGCGGATGAACTTGCCGATTTTGCGAAACATTAAGCCCTCAAACCAGATCTACTGGATCCGCGTGATTCTCGCCATGCTATCTGCCCTAATATGCTCACCTTTCGTGCTGAACCTCAGTGGCTTCTTCGGTGCTGTTGTCACTGTTCTGTTATATGCTGCCTCCTACTACCTCCTTAGAGACGTGATCAAGATCGATGTCGCCGCGGTCGGGGGAAGAAGGAAGCTCATCCAGATAGGCGTCGGAACGTATGTCATCGTATGGATCCTGGTCTGGACGGTACTAAACACTATCGCCATCTTCTAGACCCAGCTTTTGGCTCTCCTCGAATTTGTCAAGCGTGGTCTGCTTCTTCTCGGGTGGTGCGGTTACCTTCCGTGAGGCTGTCTTGGACAGAACCCTCATGTACTCGGCCCATGCTGAGAAGTACCCGCGATCGTAATCGGAGTGGATCTCGCTCCTTTCATGTCTGATGAACTCGTTCTTGAATCTGTTGATGCTCTTGTCGTCGGCATCCGTTCTCATAATGAACGCATACCTATCATCATTTGACTTCAGGGCTATCAAGGCCCCCTGGAGGGCTGCCATGTATCCCATGGTTCTCTCATCTTGTATTCCCGCTTTTTCCTTTATCCTTTCCAGTACTCTCTCAGCTTCTGCTATGCTTCTCTGGGTAAGCAGCTGGAGGAATCTGGTTGTGAGCAACAGTGAAACTGGCATCATTTTTCCCTCAACGATCTTCTGTAACTATATCCTCAATCCCGTTCTCGGTGACTTTGAACACCCTCTCGCCCTCGGGAAGGTATGGGCTTGAAACTAGCCTTGCAATCCGCGATTGCCCCTGTGGCGGCCTACGTAGGGACACTCTAGTGTGGGAAGTATGAGCAACGATATGGCCGCCAACCGGCGCCAGGGGTTCCCCGAAGAAGGTGTCGGGTTTGGCCATGACTTGATTCGTTACCACTGCGGCGGTGTTGAACGCCCTGGAGAGCTTGATCAACCTGTGCATATGTTTGTTCAACAACTGTTGCCTCTCGGCCAGCATCTCTCTGCCCAAGTATTCACTTCTGAAGTGGGCCGTCAAGGAATCGATAATGATAAGGCGAATGTTGTTCTCCTTTATCCATTTGTCCGCCTTCTCGAGGATGAGCATTTGGTGATCGGAGTTCACCGCCTCTGCGTAGACTATTCCCCTGAGGATCTCAGAGGGGTCGAGGCCTAGGTGGCTTGCCATTTGCGTGATCCTCTCGATCCTGAAGGTGTTCTCTGTGTCTATGTATAGAGCGCCTCCCTCCAAGCCGCCTAGCTTTGTGGGCAACTGCACGTTGACACACAGCTGATGGCAGATCTGGGACTTTCCGGTCCCGTACTCGCCGTAGAACTCGGTTATGCTCTGGGTCTCAATCCCCTTTCCTCCCAACAACTCATCCAATGCTTTGCTTCCGCTGGTGAGGAAGCGAATGTTCTCCCTCAGTTTCAGGAGTTCATCGCCCCTCAGAAAGGTCAACGACGCTGAACTTCTGGCTTCTGCGATTATCTTCTCGGCCTGTCTTTCACCTAAGCCCAGAGGTTCAAGCTCGCGGATGGTTGCCATAGACAGCGACTCGATAGTGGCAAAGCCAGCTTCTCTCAACCTGTCGGCTGTGGTTGGGCCGACGCCCGGCAAGTCCTCTAAGATGACGGGCTTCTTGGCCTTGCTCCGCAGCTCTTCTGGTTCTTCGGTCATTCCTCTCACACAATTTAATGGCAAGGGCTTGTGATTGAACTTTTAGTTAATCTATTACCGCCTGCTAATTAGGTTTGTAGTGAGTGATCACTTGGATTTCTACGAAGAAATCGAGGAAGCCGGGCTGAGGCTCATCAGAAAGTCAGTGATAGAGCTGCCTTCGGACATAAGGGAGGCCTTGACCAAAGCGTATAGGACGGAGAAAGAAGAGGATGGGCGGCTCCAGCTGAAAGCTATCTTGGACAACATTAAGCTAGCAGAACGCCTGGGTGTTCCCATCTGCCAAGACACGGGCATCCTCTATTTCTACGTTAGGCTTGGAAAGAAGCCGCTATCGCTTGTCAGAATCGGAGAAGCTCTCGCTGCGGCTACGAGGAAGGCGACAGTTAGTATACCCCTCAGGTCCAACGCTGTCCACCCGTTCTCTAGAAAGAACAGCGGAGACAACACTGGCTTTGGCATCCCCATCGTGGACTGGGATGCCTCCGAAGACGAATACCTCGAGATCACCGCCTTGCCAAAGGGCGCAGGCTCAGAGAACAGGAGTGCCTTCAGAAGTCTCCTCCCTTCTGATGGTATCGCAGGCGTCAAGGAATTCGTCATTGACACGGTGATCAAGGCAGGTGGTGGACCCTGCCCCCCGTCGGTCGTCGGCATCGGAGTCGGGGGTTCCCCAGACCTTGCGATGAAGCTCTCTAAGAGGGCGCTTCTAAGGCCGATTGGCCTCAGGCATCAAGACCCGGAGATCGCGAAGCTTGAGGAGGAATTGCTCGCGGGCATAAATGCTACCGGCATCGGTCCCAGCGGACTTGGAGGCTCCACGACCAGTCTCGGCGTCAACGCTGAAATCGCCTTTTGTCATACTGCAAGTCTGCCTGTCGGCGTGAACATTCAATGCTGGGCGGCCAGAAAGGCCTCGGCCAGAATATACGAGGATGGTCACGTCATTTACATGTAGAGGGTCAGAAAATCATGGCTGCGATCAGACTCCGCACACCGGTGAGTGAAGCAGATGCGAGAAGGCTCAGCATGAATGATCACCTCTTCTTGAGCGGCGTCCTCATCACCGCTAGGGATATGGCTCATCAGCGAGCCCTCCAATACCTTAGGGAAGGAAAACCTCTGCCCTTCTCCTTTGAGAACATTGCTTTGTTTCACTGCGGGCCCATTGTGGAGAAAAAGGGGTCCGAATGGAGAGTTGTTGCCGCAGGTCCGACCACTAGCAGCAGGATGGAGTTGGTGGAGCCCGCCTTCATCCGGAATTTCCAGCCCAGAATCATCATCGGAAAGGGCGGGATGGGACCTGAGACCGCCCAAGCCTTGAGGGAAATCGGTGGAGCATATTGTGTCTTCACGGGTGGAGCCGCAGTCCTTGCAGCCAAGGCCGTGAAGGCGGTTAGAGATGTGGCTTGGCTCGACCTAGGAATGGCTGAGGCACTCTGGATGTTGGAGGTCAAGGACTTTGGGCCCCTAGTGGTTGCCATAGACTCGGAGGGCAACAACCTTCATGCGAGGTTGGCAGCCTTGGTCGAAAGCAGGAAATCCAAGGTCTACAAGGCTCTCAGGCTTTAGAGGGGCAGGTCGGAAACTCACGGAGGTCCTAACTCGCTGGCGCCGTTACCTCGGCGCGATCTCCAATGTCCTGAACCCCCGCGTTTTGGGGTTCAATATCTCAACCACATTGACCTTTGAGAGGATCTCTTCGGGATCTTCGGCAAAACCTCTGACCTCATGCTCGTTGGGCAGGAGCGATTGGAGTAGGACCCCTCGCTCGTAGCGTTTGAGGTTGCAGCTTGTCGGCAAGCCGAGCAAGAGCTGCTTATGTTCTTCCATTGATTTCTCGGAGGCGTAGAGAACCGAGAACGCGCCAGCAGTCAGTTCCGCTATCCTCACGGGGATGCTCTCCTTGCCCAAGGCTAAGACCTCCACACCATAGATCCTTTTGATGTCGTGTGACATCTTCCTCAGTTCAGGGAGAACTTTCTTTACATTTTCTCGAGCCCATCTGCTTGCGGCGATATCTCTGAGCTTGGACTCTGTCAGCTCGTTGAGGTGTACGCCGCCGAGGGTGATATCCAGGTGAACCTCGTCGGCGCCTTTCTTCTTCAAGAGTTCTCTGCATATGGAGAGCTCCTCAACGAAAGAGGTCTTCGGTGATCCCTCTTCGAGTAAGGATTTGGCAATGACATCGCTTGCACCGTTGTACGGGTGCTCCACCAAGACAGCTGCCAGGGCCGCAATAGCTTCCGGCTCGAACTGCTTGTTCAGGGTTGCAGAGCCCGAGTCAGCCGCGACTATTCGCATATGTTCCTTTCTAGCTGGCTTCAAAAATAAGCATTTACAAAATCAGAGTCTGTCAATTCCATTTCGTCCATTAGACTTATGAGGCGAAATCCTCCAATCTAGTCTGCGGGTGCGTGAGATTGAAAACGTTCAACTTCAAAGAGGTTGCGGCTCAGAATGCTGATGGCGACAAGGCCAAGATCAGATGGTTGATCAACGAAGCTAACGGGGCGGAGAACTTCTCTATGAGGCTCATCGAGATAGCGCCTGGAGGGTCCAGCGCCCATCACAGTCACGAATGGGAGCATGAAGTCTTCGTCCTTGAGGGGAAGGGCTACATAAAGGGAGAAAAGAGTAAAGAAACATTGGGCAAGGGAACCGTTGTGCTGGTCCCTAAGAACGAGGTACATCAATTCAAGAACGACGGGACGAAGCCTCTCAAGTTCCTCTGTATGATACCGCTAAAGAAACCCGCGTCGGGTTCATATGAGAGAGGATCATTATCTAAAAAGGAATGAGTTGTTTGGAGGCGCGCTATTTTGGAAAGAGATCAAACCCTGCTGGAAATCCTTGAAGACCAGAAGAAGATGGAGCTCAGATTGGCGAAAATACTTGAGGACAGCCCGGTGAAGTCCGTGGCACAGTGCATAGTGAAGGCGCTGGCCCTGGACTCATTGAAGCACGCCTTGCTGTATCAGGCCCTCATAGATTTGGAGAAGGAGACCGAGTTCGTGAGCGACCCCGAGAAGTCAACCATCCTGGAGACCATGAAGAAACACGCCAAGGACGAAGAAGAAGTCTTGGAGAGGATCAATTCGCTAATGGAGAAGATCTCCGATCCGAGGATCAAATCAGTTTTCAAGCATATAGCTATGGACGAGTACCGCCACCACAGAGTCCTTGAAGATTTCGTGGAAGCCCTAACCCTGAAGGAGCAGGAATACGATACCGTCGCGTATGAGTGGATCAAGTCCTTGTAGTATGACTTGATCTGCTAACGGGCCAAGAGAGGGGTCTAGAGATCGAACAGATTGAGTCCCGTTACTTCATCGAATTTCCGCTCTAGACTCGGACCCATCAGCTCTGTCATTGACACCTCTCCAGCAAAGACCACTGTTCCCTCGGTCAAGTGTCCTCCGTAGAACTTTCCTCGCGAGTCTGATAGTGCGACGTGGGCATGTACTATGGTCTTTCCTTCCATCTTCGATATGTTCCCGAGGCAGGAGAGCAGCTCTAATTCCCCCCGTACTTCTTCTTGAATGTACTTCTTCGCCCTCTGGTCGTAGAAGCTGAATGCGGCTTTTTTGACGGCGCCTATGGCGAAGAACTGAGCTGTCTGTATCCCGCGCTCTTCAGCGATCTTCTTTATGGAATTCAAAAGATCTGACTCGTGCTCCAATCTTACCAGAAATGTTCTTCCGAGCTTGGACTCAAGAAATCTCATGGGAAATCCCAACCAATAATTCAGTTCAGCAACTTCGTCTTGGTTGTGCTCTGATATCTGGGCAAGTCTAATAAAAAAGAGTTGCCTAACAGTCCTCAGAGGGTATTCACGTTATGGAGAGGTCGGGAACTATTCTAGCCGAGGTCAAGAAGAATTATGGTCAGGTCATGAACTACGTTAACGGGAGATGGACCGCTTCCGAGTCCAGTCAGGTTCTTGATGTTGTAAACCCTGCCACAGGCGGAATCATAGCTAAGGTTCCTTTGTCGACAGTTGGCGAGGTGGAGGCGGCTATTAAGTCCGCGCAGGAAGCTTTCTGGGAGTGGAGATCGACCCCACCAATGACTAGGGCGAGATATCTTTTCAGGTTGAAAGGACTCCTTGAGGAGCACTTCGAGGAGATGTCCCGCATCTTGGTGCAAGAGGAGGGTAAGACGATAGATGAATCCAGAGGGGAGGTCAGGAGAGCCATCGAAAACGTGGATGCTGCCACGGGGATGTCCTCCCAGATGATGGGTTACAACCTTGAGGACATCACGAACGAGGTGGACGAGGAGTGCGTTCGACAACCCACGGGCGTCTTCTGCTGCGTCGCTCCATTCAACTTCCCAGCCATGGTGCCTCTCTGGTTCATGCCCTACGCGGTAGCATGCGGCGATACCTACGTGATTAAGCCTTCAGAGCAGGTGCCCCTTACCCAAAACAAGGTTCTTGAACTCGTGGACGAGGCTGGCTTTCCCCCAGGCGTCGTGAACCTGGTCAACGGCTCGAAGGAGGTAGTCGATGCCCTTTTGGACAGTCCGGTCATCAGGGGGGTCTCCTTTGTTGGCTCTACTTCCGTGGCCAAATACATCTACAGAAGGGCGGCGGAGAAGGGCAAGAGGGTCCAATGCCAAGGAGGGGCAAAGAACTTCATGGTTGTCATGCCTGACGCAAACTTAGACAAGACCGTGGCCACCCTCATGACCTCCTTCTATGGCTGCGCGGGAGAGAGGTGTTTGTCCGGATCGGTCCTGCTTCCAGTGGGCGGGGTCTACGAGGACTTGCGGGACAACTTCGTGGAAGCTGCCTCAAAGATCAAGGTGGGGTACGGTCTCGACGAGTCGGTTCAGATGGGCCCCGTCATATCAAAGAAGCACATGGAGCGGGTACTCTCCTACATTGAGAAAGGTCAGGCGGAGGGCGCCAGGCTCCTGTTGGATGGACGAAAAGTGAGGGTCGAAGACTGCCCTGGCGGGAATTTCATCGGTCCAACTGTCTTCGACGAGGTTCGTCCTAATATGACCATAGCTAAGGAGGAGATTTTCGGCCCAGTGGCCGCGATTGTGAGAGTTGAGAATCTGGGGCAAGCAATTGACATAATCCATTCAAGTCCCTACGGCAACGCTGCCTCAATATTCACGTCTAGCGGCAAATGGGCCCGCGAGTTCAAGTACAAGGTTCAGTGCGGCAACATCGGCGTCAACATAGGGATAGCCGCTCCCATCGCGCTCTTTCCCTTCGGCGGAATGAAGGACTCATTCTTCGGCGACCTTCACGGCCAGGGCGGCGAGGTTGTGGACTTCTTCACCGAGAGAAAGGTTGTCATATCAAGGTGGTTCTAGCCCGCCTTGACCTCAAACTCCGAGTTGAACACTTTCGGCTCGGTCCTCACCTTCGCGATCAATCTTGAGGACACTGCCAGAACCTTCTACGAACGCCTTTCCGAGAGGGATGAGCATCACCTTTCCATGGACATCCTCAAGGAACTTGCAGAAGGAAATAGGAAGCGCCGGGAGCTGTTGGAGAGGACCCGGAGGGAGGGCGTTGTCGAGATGATCCTGGAGCGTATCTCCGGCTTGGATCGGACAGAATACCTTGTTAACGCTTCCTATGCTCCTGACGAGGCGAACAACCTGAAAGTGGCCATTGAACTTGAGAAGCGAATGGGACGGTTCTATTCCGATTCGGCCAACAAGACGAAGTTCTTGCCTGAGGTCAGCAGAACCTTGGAGAAGCTGGCACGGAATAGTGCAGAACGGGAAGCCCGTCTTAGAAGCTTGTAGAATAGGAGTCCGAACGCCCCGTCTCATCTCAGTACGCTTTTTCGTAGAGCGCGACTATGTCCTCTTTGCTGGCTCTCCGGGGGTTGTTGCCGGGGCTTCCGCTTGCGAGCGCGTCCTCTGCCATCTTAGGCGCCAGTCTCCTCAACTCTGATCGGTCGATACCGACCCCGCTCAAAGTCGGGACTTCAAGGTCCAGCGAGAGTCTTCTTATGGCGGTCACGGACGATCTCGCTGCTTCCACGGATGAGCACCCTTCCGTTCTTTCCCCCATGGCCGCGGCGATCTCACCGTATTTCTCGGGGTTGCCCTCACTGCTGTATTCCATAACGGTCGGAAGGAGCACGGCGTTCGATAGGCCATGAGGCAGGTGGAAGTGAGCTCCAATAGGACGGGACATGCCGTGGACCAGTGCGACGGAGGAGTTGCTGAAGGCGAGGCCTGCCAGTGTGGATCCCATCATCATGTCGCCCCGGGCTTCCAAATCATTACCGCTCTTCCACGCTCTACGGATGCTCCGGGAGATTAGCTTGATCGCGGCAAGGCACAGGTGATCGGTGATCGGCTGAGCTCTAACCGAGACGAAAGCCTCGATTGCGTGTGTTAGGGCGTCCATTCCAGTTCCTATGGTCAGAGAGGGCGGCACAGTCAGGCTGAATGTTGGGTCACAGATCGCGACCTCAGGGATCAGCTTCGGATCCCCTATCAACATTTTCCTCTTCCTTTCAACGTCAGTCACTATGGTGAACCTAGTGACCTCGCTCCCCGTTCCACCGGTTGTAGGCATGGCTATGAGCGGGGCTTTAGCTTGGAGAACCTTCCCTTGACCTTCGTAATCTCTCACGGAACCTCCTGAGGTCGCCAGGACTGCTATTGCCTTGGCAACATCCATGGGGCTTCCGCCCCCAAGGGTAACAATGACGTCGCACTGAGATCTCTTGAAAATCTCAAGCCCGGACTCCACGAAACCCATCTCAGGTTCCCTTGGGACGTCGTCAAATACCTCAACCATGAGACCCGAGGTCTCTATAGCTCTAACCACTTGATCCACGAGACCGATGGCTCTGACTCCTTTGTCCGTTACGAGGAGAGTCCTTGAGCCTCCTAATGATTTTGCCTGCTTTCCAACCTCTTTCGCGCACCCAGCCCCAGTGACTATAGTGCGGGGTGCCCAGAACTCGTGCGCCATTTGAAAAGGCCTCGAATACTCATAGGCGCCGAGGAGATTTAATTATGACTGTCGATTCGAGAAACGCCTTGTCGACTGGCTGAGAAACGACTATTCATAAGAAGGAGAGAAAAAGAGATGAGCTACCTGAATTTAGGTATGATCTTGTCTCCCATCAGTCTCATGCCGAGTTCTTTGTCACCCTCAATGGCGACCGTCAACTGGTTTGCACCGTACTTGAAATTCTCTGAGATTGCCTTCATGCAATCGTCAAGTGTTCCTGCGATGGAGAAGTTTGCCACAATCTCGTTCGGAATAGCTTTCATCGCCTTCTCCAGCCCGCCTTCTCTCAATGCCTTTCTGACTTCGTTCATCTTCACCATATTGGTGCCGATCAGTTGATGGACCTCGTCGGGTGTATCTGATGCCATGAAGGCGACTTCGGTCTTGACCCTTTCCAGGGCCTCATCTCTGTTATCCGAGGCGGCGAATGGCAAATAGTTCACCACGTCTATATCTGAGAGCTTCCTGCCAGCGGCCTTAGCACCCGCTTCGATGTGTTTCAGGGAATACTTCAACGCTTCAGATCTGGGAGGACATGATAGCATCGCTCCGTCGGCCAACTCGCCCACCATCTCGAGCGTCTTTTGACCTCTTGCAGCCAAGTATAGTGGCACTTTCTTCTTTGGAGGAGCTGCTAACTTCACTCCTTTGACCTTTATGGCCTCGCCATCGAAGTCAACCGTTTCCCCTGCGAGCAACTTCTTCATGACTATGAGAGTTTCTCTCAGCGTGGCCATGGGCTTATCCCACATTTTCATGCCAAGAGGCCTCAGCACCATGGAGCCCCCCCTTCCAATGCCTATCGCTACTCGGTCGTTCGACAACTCTGCCAGAGTGGAGGCGAATACTGAGAGGATCGCCGGGTGTCTGGAATAAGGGACGAAGACCGCAGATCCGATTTTTATCTTCTTGGTGTTCAGGGCTATGGCCGTCATGTTCACGAAGGCGTCTCTGAACGGATACGAGGGGCTCTCGTCAGCTATCCATACATAGTCGAACCCCCTCTGTTCAGCTAGCTTTGTGAGCTCGACGGTCTCCTTGACCGTTAAGTTCCCTGTAAAGCCTATTCCGAAACTGTTCATGACATTCACCTTGAATCGTTTTTCTTGGTATGACCGTCTTTATCTCAGCCGATCAATATCCATTTCATGTGGAATCAATCTTAATAATGCTTTTTCTGCTGATCCGAAGCTATGTACGGCAGAAAAATGGCTGGTCTAGGAGGGCGGAATCAGTCAATAGAAAGAGAAAAGAGAACCAGAATGTTTGAAGAGGGGAGGTTGGAAAAACTCAGCCGATCAAGCAGTAGTCAGCGAAGTGATTGGCGCCAATCCTTCGACGATGATCTTTCCGTTCTTCCCTATTCCGAGCTGTTTCTCACCCCGGAAGTTCTTGACGTAGCCGTTCTCGATGGCTATCGTGTCACCGATGTTGATCTTGTCGGTCTGGTCATTCCAGAGCATCAGACTTATGGACCCAGTGTCGTCGCTGATTGCGGCCCTGACGAAATGCAGAAGCGAATAGGTGTACCGCGAGAAGACCTTCTGGACAGTGGACTTTGATACGACCCTGGCCTTGACCTTCACTCCCTTCATGCCTGAGTGGAGATCCTTTATCTTGAATAACCTGTCCTTCCCATTGTTTCTATCCGGGTCAAGCTTTCTGATTCTTCTGAGCGAATTCTCGGGCATATCGAAGTCGTTCTTTCGGGAGGTTTTCAGCATCTCATTCTCAACCCTGAGCTGGGCAACGAAGCCTGCGGGAGAGGTTATCATGAATATGGCGTGATCGGGCGTCTGACTGCGGCACTCAATGCCCAAGGGGCCGATTTTGGCGGTCCCGTTCTTTCGGGCATCAATGAGGCTGTTGAAAAGCTTGATAGCCTCAACCTCATATTTCTGGGAAATGTAGGACAGATAATTAATCAAACCTTTGTTAACGAAACTTCTTGCCAAAACCAAAAACCCTTCCGTTTTTAGTCGCCTGACGGTCGAAGGTTCACTATTTTGACTGTCAAGTAATCTAAGGCGGCTGCCACACTATGGTCAGCGGCATATATTAACATGTTGCCCATCATAGGGTCGCGGTTTTTCAGATCTTAAATATGACTGCACTGATAGTTCAAGTAGTGCGAGAGTGGCTCAAAATGGGTTCTGGAAGACTCGACGGCGAGGTGGCGATCGTCACCGGTGGCGGAACTGGTATAGGGCGAGCAGTGTCGTTGCGATTTGCAAAGGAGGGTGCGAGAGTAGCGGTTGTTGGCCGAACCCAGAAAACCGGAGAGTCCACCGTTCGGGAAATAGCTGGTTCGGGGGGAGATGCTACCTTCATCCAAGCCGACGTCTCCGACGTGGATCAGGTGAGGCGCATGGTGAAAAAAACCCTCGCGAGGTTTGGTCGCATCGACATATTGGTAAATAATTCCGCGATCTACGCAGGCGGTACAATACTGAGCGCGAAGGAGGATGACTGGGCCCAGGTGATGAGGGTCAACGTTGATGGGGTCTTTTTCTGTTCGAAGTATGTGGCCCAAGAGATGGTCAGAAGCCGCCGCGGTTCAATAATCAACATTTCGTCATTCCTGGGAGTGAAAGCCCTCCCCAACGAGTTGCCGTACGCCGTGTCGAAGGGCGCAGTGATCCAACTCACTAGGGCAATGTCCTTGGACCTTGCACCGTACAACGTTCGTGCCAACTGCGTCTGTCCGGGAACGGTGCGCACTAGGATGTATGAGAGTGTCCTCAAAGATCCCAGCATGGTCAAGCGCAACCTTCAGGGCATCCCACTGGGACGAGTGGCTGAACCTGAGGAGATTGCCAGCGTGGTCCTTCACTTGGCATCGGATGAATCGACCTATGTGACCGGAGCCACGATTATGGTCGATGGAGGTCGCTCAGCCGGCTGAAGTGGCTAGCTTGCTCTCCTATGTTGAATCCGTGGGGTTAGGTGAATGGCATTCATTTCCTGTGGATGGAAATAACTGTCCGCACGCTGGTTCCAAAGTCTGTTGTGGCTAGAATGAGAATCACGAGGAGCGGGACCGGGAAACTTGGGAGCAACGCAAGGGCGAGGAGAAGATCTGGCGTGACTAGGCCTTTTCTCTCCTATTTGCCAACTCGTAGCGCGCGCTCGGGTTTGTCCCTCTTTATTCTCAGCGCCGCCAACAGTAGTGCGACGGCGAACCCCGCCAGAAGGATGAAGACGTAGCCTGTCCCAAACCTGTCGATGATTATTCCGCCTAATGAGGTGGATATGCTGCCTATCCCGAAGTTTATCAGGAAGAAGAGCCCGAAAACCGTGCCCCTCTTGTCTTCTGGGGACGCTTTGCCGGCGATCACGTTGAAGGCGGGTATGGTTGCGTAGAAGCCAAGGCCATACATCAGAATGAGCATCAGCGCGCCGTAGGGTTGAGGCAGGAGATGAAATAGAAGAAGCCCCATGAGCGTGAGTGCGGATCCAGCGACCACGACGTCTCTCATGCCTGTCCTCTCCGACACCCTGCCCCCCACGATCTGGCCCACCACACCGCAGATGAGGACCCCGGACAGGGCGAAGCCAGCTATTTCCACTGGGAACCCCTTCGATGCCAGCACCGTGGGAAAGAAGAACTCGATACCTTTCAGGATCAAGCCGTTGGGGAGACTATAGATGAAAAGGGGGCGCAAGGCTTTGATCCTGATCGTCTCCAGGTAACCGGTTTTAGCCGCCCTGGCCTTAGGTGGACTGACGTCGGACCTGTACCTGTAGAAGAATAGCGAGGTTACAATTGCCAAAGAGCCGAATAGGAGATATGGATATCTCCAGCCAAAAGCCAGTCCAACCGCAGTGGAGATGATCGGCGCCGTCATCGTGCCGAGCGCTCCACCTACGCCATGCCAGCTCATGTATTGAGCCATTTTTTCCTTGTAGACTCTGATTATGAAGCTGTTGGCTGTCGGGTGGTAGATGCTGGACCAAGTCGCTATCATGAAGAGGCCGACGCCTATCCCGTAGACCCCCGGCAAAAGGAATACCAGCAGCGTGGATAGCCCTGATAGGGCCATGGACAGCATGATCGCCCTCTCCTCTCCGACCCTGTCGGATATGGCGCCGCCCAGGATGGCCCCGCCACCGTACATGAACATGCCTACGGCCGCTATCTGACTTAATGTTCCCAGGGTCACCTTGAGATCCGCGCTAGCGATTAGGAGGAGTGGTGAGAGGACCAGGAGAAGGGAGTGGTTCATGGAGTGGGATATGCACATGATCACCATCAGAAGCCTCTTTCCGACCTGCACGTAGATCCCCACTCCGTCGACTGGTTAAGAAGCTGCTTTTATCGGAGTGGTTCTTTTTAGTTTTGCTATTCCCCTCTTCTCAGTGAGCGAGGAGTCTTGGCAGAGCTTTTCTCAGGTTGTCCTTAATCTCCCGTACGCACATTCGATACCTATCGCGATCCGGCCCGTAGGGATCCTCAATATCCAGCTCTCCGCATTCCCCAGCGAATTCCTTGAGGGTGAATACCTTTCCCTTGGCGTTGGGGTGTCTCGAAAGAATCTCCTCCTTCTGTTTGAGGGTCATGGTCAGCACGAGCTCGCTTTCTCTGATCAGCATTTCGTCAACGGGCTTGGATTTGAAGCCGGTGATGTCGATCCCCTCGTCTCTCATCGTTTCCATGGCAAGCCCGGTCGCCCTTCCGCCCATCAATGCATCTGTTCCGGCAGAGGTGACTTCCGGGCCGCCTTCGCCCCTCTCGGCCAACATCTCCTTCAGGATAGCCTCGGCCATGGGGCTCCTGCACATGTTTCCGGTGCATACGATCAGGATTTTCTTTGTCTTATCCAACAGTTTTCGCCTGCCAAATGGACTAAGTCTTCAACGTGTCTGACGAGTTCCAGATGTACTGGAAATAGTCCTTGGCCAGCCTTGTGAGGCCGACGTGATCGGACCAAATGGCGAAGATTTCCTTGGGCTTGTTCTCCTCGCCGATGAATAGCATCGTGTCTCTCTCGTCCACTATCACTCCACCGCCGTACATCTTATCCCTGACTCTGATGTTGGCAAACGCGGCCATGCTCTTGACGTCCTCTTCCATGTCTCTGGTTGACATGACCGTCACCTTTATGCTCGACCCTTGAAGCCTCATGAGTGACACCCCCAGGAGTTGGACTAGCTCCTTCGACACGGCGGGCAAGCTGATCATTATCTCCCTTTGGGCTTTATTCGTGATTTCCCTGAGCTTCCTCAGGATGTTCATCTCTCCCCTTATTATCCATATGTCTGGCTTCTCCCTGTCGCTCCTCCCCTCGTAGAGCGGGGTCAATTCGCTGATGACCTGATCCTCTTGGATCTTCATCCTGCCCAGTAGCTGGGACCTCGATGCCTCCAGAGCGTCTGTGGGGGGTCTAGCCTTGTACCTGCCCGGTCTCCCCGGTTCGACGGTTATCCACCCTTTTGCCTCAAGGCCGGAGAGGACGGTGTGGGATTTGGAGTAGGGCACGTTGGAGTTGCCGCTGACCTCGTTGGCCGTCAGGAGGCCAAATTCGACGAGCGACAAGTAGGCGCGGGCTTCGTAGTCGGTTAGACCCAGGCTTTGCAGGGCCTTCTTGGTCTTATCGCTGGAGCTCATCTTATCACCCTTCTTATACGGTGAATTGTGTGAAAACATTCTTATAGCGCCCGCCCTCAAGAACATTTCGTTCCAGTCGAGAGTTGGTCGCAGATGAAGTTCCTCAAGAAGACGAACAGTCTATGCCCGGAATGCTTGAAGGTCATCCCAGCTGACTTGGTTGAGGAAAACGGCCAAGTGCTGATCAAGAAGACGTGCCCGGACCACGGATACTATGAGGATGTGTACTGGTCGGACTACGAACTCTGGGAATGGGCCAACAGCTACGCCTGCATAGGTGAGGGCCTGAAGAACCCTCGGACCGCCAAGAACTTGGGGTGTCCGATGGACTGCGGCATATGTCCCAATCACAAGTCTCACACCGTATTATCCATTATAGACGTGACGAACAGGTGTAACCTAGCTTGCCCGATATGCTTCGCCCACGCGGGCGCCACGGGTTACCTCTATGAGCCAACTCAGGCACAGATCAAGGAGATGCTGATCAACCTTAGGGGAAACCTGCCGGTCCCGGCTACAGCCCTGCAGTTTTCCGGAGGGGAGCCCACGGTCCGAGAGGACCTTCCGGAGCTGATCCGGATGGCGAAAGGGGTGGGGTTCGACCACATCGAGGTCAACACAAACGGCATCAGGATCTCAAAGGACCCCGAGTACTTGAAAGGACTCATTGATGCTGGGGCGAGCACATTCTACCTCCAGTTCGATGGACTGACGCCCGAACCGTACATAGAGGCACGAGGCCTCGATCTCCTTCCGGTGAAGATGAAAGCGATTGAGAACGCCCGGAAGGTTGGATGCGACAGCGTTGTGCTGGTCCCAACCCTCGTCCGTGGAGTGAACGACGGCCAGATAGGCGACATAATAAGGTTTGCCGCTGCCAACTCGGATGTTGTCAGGGGGGTCAACTTCCAGCCCGTCTCCATAACCGGACGCATAGACAGGGCGAAGCAGAAGAAGATGAGGATCACCGTCCCAGATTTCTGGAAGCTCTGCGAGGCGCAGACCGGCGGGCAGATCAAGGTGTCGGACTTCTACCCCATACCCGTGGTATTGCCGGTCTCAAGAGCCGTTGGTGCCTTGAAGGACAAGCGCTACCCGGAGTTCACGGCCCATCAGCACTGTGGCTCGGCCACCTTCATATTTGCCGAAGGGGACAAACTCACCCCGATAACTCGGCACGCCGACGTGGTCAAATTCATGCACTCGATGGAGGGGGTCTACGATCTTGCAGCGAAGGGCTCCAAGACGCGCGCCAAACTCAAGATGATGGCCGCCCTGAGACACGTTGACTTCACCCTTCTGCAGAACCTAATGGGGGGCGTCTTCAAGGAGGGCTCCTATAACTCGCTGGGCAAACTCATGAGGAAGATGGTCTTGATAGGATGCATGCACTTCATGGACGGATACAACTTCGACCTCGAGAGGGTTGAGCGGTGCTGCATCCACTACGCCGTACCGGACGGCAGGATCATCCCCTTCTGCACAATGAACACGATCCACCGGCCTGAGGTGGAAAAGAAGTTCGGAACACCGATAAAGGGATGGAAAAAAGGGGAAATCACTGCCTAGACGGGGTCAAGCCACGCCCGATACTTGGTGTTCTTACCCTTGACCACGTCGAAGAAGAGTCTCTGCAGCTTCTCGGTGACCGGCCCTCTGGTACCTCTCCCTATGACGCGGCCGTCAATCTCCCGTATAGGAGTTATCTCGACCGCAGTGCCAGCGAAGAACGCTTCGTCGCAGGTGTAGAGTTCTTCCCTCATCACGTTCTTTTCAACCAGAGGCATCTTCTGATCTTTGGCGATTGTCATCACTGAGTCCCTTGTGATCCCCTCTAGGATTCCCGCGCTCAAAGGCGGGGTTGCAATTGTGCCGTCGCTAACTATGAAGACGTTCTCGCCGGGGCCTTCTGTCAGTTGACCGTATATGTTTAGCAGGATCGCTTCGTCGAAGCCCAGTTTCGTGACTTCCATCTTGGCGAGGACCGCGTTGGCGTAATTGGCGGCGGATTTTGCTAGTGCGGGCATCGACCTGGAGTCTATCCTGGCCCATGAAGAGATCTTGCACCTGACCCCTTTCTTCAACGCCTCGTCGCCCAGAAGGGCTCCCCAGGGCCAGGCAGCTATGGCCACCTCTACCAGGTTGTTGCTGACATCGAGTCCCATTTCTCCGTAGCCATAATAACCCACAGGGCGAATGTAGCACTCCTTCAGCCCGTTGGCCTTAACAACACCTTTGATCTCATTCATCAGCTGGGCTTGAGTGAAGGGGATCTTCATGTCGTAAATCTTTGCGGTTCTGAAGAACCTCTTGACGTGTTCTTCCAGCCTGAAAATAGCGGGTCCGTTGACTGTGTTGTAGCATCGGATGCCCTCGAAGAAGCCTGTTCCATAATGCAGCGCGTGGGTTAGTACGTGGACTTTGGCGTCGTCCCACTTGACCATCTTGCCGTTCATCCATATCTTCTCTGTCTTCTGCATCACGAATCACCCAATAGCATATGCATTGTCTAGATGTTCTTTATTTAAGGTATGTGCGTTTTCCTCTTTTTGCTCGGCGGTAAGGTTTTTAATAGGCTCCAAACTATTTTATGACCATAAAATACTGGGGGCAATTTCAGTGGCCAAGATAAAGATCGCTCTGGTCGGCGTGGGCAACTGCGCTTCTGCCCTGATCCAGGGCGCCCAATATTATCGGAACGCGAGTGAGGAGGAGTTCGTTCCCGGACTGCTCAGAGCCAACTTCGGCGGATACCGACCCAGGGACTTGGAGTTCGTGGCGGCATTCGACGTGAACGCTGACAAGGTCGGGAAGGACCTTGGAGAGGCGATATTCACTTCGCCCAACAACACCGTCAAGTACAGCTCCGTGCCCCTCCTCGGTGTTGAGGTCAAGAAGGGTCCGGTAATGGACGGCTTGGGCAAATACCTGAAGCCAGTCGTCAAGGTGGACAAGTCGCAGGAGCCTGTCGACGTATCCAAGGTCTTGAAGGACTCAGGAGCGGAGCTATTGGTCAATTACCTGCCCGTCGGCAGCGAGGCGGCCACAAAGTGGTACGCTACCCGCGCCATCGAGGCCGGCTGCGCGTTAGTCAACTGTATGCCGTCATTCATAGCCTCCATACCCGCCTGGCAGAAGAAGTTCGACAGAGCAGGACTGCCGGTCGCCGGCGACGACGTCATGAGCCAGATAGGCGCAACCGTGCTCCACAAGACCATGGTCAAGCTCTTGGTTGACCGAGGGGTCAAGGTGGAGGAGAGCTACCAGCTGAACATTGGCGGCGATACCGACTTCCTGAACATGATAGAGGAGGAACGGCTGGTGTCAAAGAGAGAGAGCAAGACCAGTGCCGTCAGGGCCATGGTTCCATATCCTATACCGCTGAGGATAGGTCCGAGCGACTACGTAGATTTCCTGGAGAACAAGAAGATCTGCTACATCAACATAAAGGGAAGATACTTCGGCAACACCCCCGTAATCATAGATGCCAAGCTGGACGTGATCGACTCCCCGAACAGTGCTGGTATAGTCATCGATGCCGTCAGGGCCACCAAGATCGCGCTTGACAGGGAAATAAAGGGGCCACTGCTGAGCATATCCGCGTTCGCCTTCAAGCATCCACCCCAACAGCTACCATATGATATCGCCAAGAGGTGGGTGGAGGAATTCATCGAAGGAGAAAGAGAGCGCTGAAGGCGGCTATTCGCTCCGCCAGAGCTCGCTCTTGAGCATATCCCTGACCGCTGTCCTCACGGCAGCGCTCCTGCTAGGGTACATGCCTTTTTCCACCAATTCGTCCAATCCCCTAATGAGCCCCTCTGGAAGCTTCACTGAAACTAACCGCAATGGGTAGCCCTCTTAGGGGCTTCATGGACTCAGACAGGATAAAACTGTATCCCATCAAAAAAGGGAGGGAAAACTCACTTCCTGTTTGGCTTGAGCTTCTGTTTCACTATTTCGGCGACCTTGATTCCGCTCAGGAGCATCTCGCCGATTCATCTGACCTACGATGCATCAGGTTAGAAGTTTGCCGATATGGGGTCACTGCTCTTCATGATCTCCCTTAACAGCAGGGTGGCATAGGACCCCTTCATGAGGCGGAAAGCCAGGATCAGCGAGGATCTTCCCAAGCTTTCCTCTGGCTCCACGTGAGGTGGCTGCACGTCCATGGGCCTCACCAAAGCCGGTCTATAACTTCCGGGAGAGCTGACGTCAACCATTTCCTTCAAGTAGAATTCCTTTGGCTCAACCCCTTCGGCCTCCAGCACCGATCTCTCGATGTCCGCGCCCTTTCCGTCCGACAATGTTGTGTTGTAGCCGATGGTGGGTAGTGCAAGCTCCCTCGTTCCGCCCAGAATCCCCCTATTCAGTTCGGGCAGGTTCGTCTCGTCAGCCTTCTGTACCTCGCCGGATCGTAATCCTTGGGAGTCCAGCGCTTCGACAAAGTCGCCGGGGAGCGCCTGGTTGAGGGGATGCCCGCTCTCGATCCTTTTGGTCAGTGCCAGGTTGAAGAGGTATGATTGGTAAGCTTGGACCAGCAGCCTCAGGAACTTCGCTGAGAGGCTTCTCAGGGCGCCCACAAAATCTCCCTCTTTCTCGATCAGGTGCTCTGTCATGATCCTCTCGTATGTCAGCCCTCGGGGGAGCTCCTGTAGCGCTCTCTGAAGGTCTCCCCCCTCGCAGAGGTTACGGCGTGCCTCCCTAGCCTGCGGGCTCTCGTGCTCGGAGTAGAGTGTGAGAAAAGTCATCACAGCGGCTTTGAAATCGCCCTTCACCATAGACTTGCCCACCAGGTGGGTGACCGGCCGGACCGTCCCGAATCTTTGGTGCCCGAAGAAGTTAGGTAGCCCACCATGTGCTTCGACCTCGCGGAGGGTTGAACTAGCCGTTCTCAGGATGTCTTCGGGCGTTCCCTCGATCCCTCTTATCCTTATCCTGAATCGGTTCCCCAGGAGGAGGTCCGGCTTCATTGGATCCCTGGAGAAGGATTGTGGGTAGATCTCCATCCTCGGGATCTTGAGTTTCAGGAGATGGCTCGGCGGGACTTTCTTTATGCTTATGAATTGCGACGTTATGGCGCGTGTGTCCTTTATTCCACAGACAGACAGCCGCCTCTGGTGGATCCTAAGGCCGTTCGCGATCTCCCTCATCACTAGCAGGGTGTCCCACCCGTTCTTGACGAGGATGCATGTCATGAACTTGCCCCTGCCGCTCACCTTCTGAGGCGCGGTGGGATGAAGGGTCGCCATGGAGCCGTCTTTGAGGATCTCCTCAACCTGGAAATCTTCGGGGTACTCCTTGATCGTGCCGCCGATTCCGGGCGTGCTGGTGGAATAGACGCTTATTCCTATCTTCTTCTCAATCTCAGGGACCGACATCGGATTAGGCGTCCTAAAGCAGCTGCAGCTTCTTGGTCACTTTGTCTACGAGTCCAGTTGGGGCAGGTCCGATGCCCAAGCACGTAACCGTCCCCGGGGGCAGTTCAGTTAGCCCTCTGTCCTCTATTAGCGCGACTGGCAGGGAGAGCCTGTCCGCCTCGGCCTTCAGCCTTCCGAGATCCTCCAGGTGGTCCACCTTCAGCGCGACCTTTCGCTGACCCTCGCTGAGCCAGTTCGACCACCATTCCCGGTGGGTGTTTCTGGCCGCTTCCGCGGCTGACACGGCGGCGTGTGCTATCTGGACGCTTAGTTTCCCCTTTGAGATCTTGATGTCCGTCCGGACGACTATGTTCTGGGTATAATCGAAGTCCGATTCCATGATGCGCTCTCCTGAGAAAATGATGACCGTTCTACGGGAACAGTGCCCAGAGGAAGGAATAAGCCAACCCCATTAAAGCTTTTGGGCTCCCCGCAACCTTCAGCAGGCTTCGTCCCTGGTAGTCGAGGTCCCCTGCCTTCTCAAGGGCTCTGGTCACGCCAAACTTGTTCCATATCCCGAATATCTTGTCCATCTTTTCGTCGCTCATCTTGTCCATCCTCCTCCGGATCTTCCGCATGGCGCTCAGATCGAAGCCTATCGCCTCTTCGCACTTGGACTGATACGACGAGAGCAATCGTTCCGAGAAGTCCCCCTTGGATAAAGCCTCGTGGGCCACCTCGCCCGCGATTCTGGCGCACGTAAGGCCAAAGATGACCCCGCCCCCGGTGGTGGGCTTGACCTGAGACGCGGCGTCGCCCACGACAAGCAACCCCGGGTGGTGAATCTTCCGCATGACGCCACCCAGCGGTATCAGATGAATTGACGGCTTCGAGAGCGCGACGCTCCTCAGCTTCTTCGATGCCACCGGATGCTCCTTCATGAAATCCTTGAGCTTCTGGGAGGGGTTTCCCGTGTTGGTCGCCAGGCCGATCTTGGAGGTGCCATCCCTCTTCGGGATGATCCAGGCGAACAGCCCAGGTGCGTACTTCTTGGTCAGGTAGACCTCGACCATATCGTCGCTCTCGATCTCAGCTCCATCAGCCTCTACTTGGGCTGCGCTTACCATGTTCGCGGGATCTGGAACCGGCAGATCAGCTCTTCTCAGAAGATTGGCCGACGAACCCTCGGCGTCAATTACCATTTTGGAGCTGAATGAATCTGCTCCCCCTTCATGTTCAACGACGCATCTGCCGCTGTTTCCTTGAGTTGAAAGAGATCGCACCTTGGTGCCGAAGAAGTATTCGACCCCTGATTTCTTGGCCGTCTCCATCAGATGTCTGTCGAAGAGCTCCCTGTTTATGACATAGGTCACGGGCCGTTCCAACCTTAGGGAGAATTCCCTGCCGGCCGGCGAGTAGATGTGGGCGCCCATGATTTCGTTCTCTATTGACTCAGGCGGAGGAGCAAGGTTGAGTCTGCCGAATCCCGACACGCTTATGTGTCCCGCGCAGTGTTTCGGGACCCCCACCTCTCGGTGTTCCTCGCACACGGCGACCCTGGAGCCAAGACTGGCTGCCGTCATAGCGGCGTATGATCCGCAGGGTCCTCCGCCGATGACTAGGACGTCTGTGTTCAAACTTTAGCCTTTCCTTTGCATGGTTTTTGGAGGATTGATCACAAGATTTCCTATTTCTAATGGTTTCGAGGAGTTTAAAATGATTTATATATAGGAATGTAGGGTATTCGTTTCTAGCGGTTTTAGAAACCTTCGTGAGGAATCATAGTGCCTAGCTGCAACTGGTGCGGAAAGATGATAGTTCCTGGGGAAGGCGCTGTCAAGTTCCCATGCCCGAGCTGCCACAAAGTAGTCATATGGCGATGCCCCAAGTGCCGCAAGTTCGGACGAAACTACAAATGCCCAAGCTGCGGTTTCACGGGTCCTTAGTCAGGTGAACTGTTTTGGGCAGAATCGTCTTTTCCGTTAAGCTTTTCCCAGAAGATCCCTCCCTGAACCTGGACATAATCAAGGAGAGGGTTAAGAAAGCCCTCCCGGGATACGCCTCTGTCTATAGGTTTGACGAGGAACCCATCGCCTTCGGTCTAGTTGCGCTGATTGCGCACATAGTCTTCCCAGAGGATCAGGAAGGTCTGATGGACGAGGTTGAGGAGAGGCTGAAGACCGTTGAGGGAATCAGCCAGTCCGAGGTCCTCATGGTTCGAAGGGCCTGATCGCGCTCAGTGAATCTCCATTTCTCGTTTTTGGAAGGGAATCATGCTGTTTTTTTCTTCTCTTAAAGATATATATCCAAAAATCTGCATAATCTTGAATGCAGTCTGCCTTGAACGGTGGGTTATATGAAGAGATTCAGGGTTTTGGTGACGAGGCAGCCACTCGGCAACTCCCTTGATCGCCTCGAGAAGATCGCCGAGGTAAGGCTGAACCGCGAGGATCGTCCCATGACTATGGAAGAAATCCTGGAGGGCGTCAAGGATTGCGATGGGTTGATCTCCCTTCCATACGATCGTGTTGACGGGGAGCTAATGGATGCGAGTGGTCGCCTGAAGGTCATAAGCAACCATGCGGTGGGCTACGACAACATTGATGTCGAGGCCGCGACCAAGCGCGGTATCATGGTCACGAACACGCCGGACGTATTGACCGAAACGACGGCCGATCTGGCTTGGGCCCTCATCCTGGCGACGGCCCGACGGTTGACGGAGGCCGAGAGATACCTGCGAGATGGCAGGTGGGAGAGCTGGTCCCCAAGCCTGTTGGTAGGAACGGACGTCCACGGAAGGGTGCTCGGCATCCTCGGGATGGGCAGGATCGGCGCAGCCGTTGCCAGAAGGGCGCAGGGCTTCAGGATGAAAGTCCTCTACAGCGACGTCTTCCGGAACGAGAAGGCCGAGAAGGAGCTTGGCATCGAGTACGCCGACTTAAAGCGGGTTCTGAAGGAATCTGACTTCGTTTCCGTCCATGTGCCGTTGATGCCTTCCACTCATCACTTCATTGGGGAGAGAGAACTGAACCAGATGAAGAGGTCGGCGATCATCGTCAACACCTCCAGGGGGCCGGTCGTCGATGAGATGGCGCTCTATAGGGCTCTGAATGAGAGGAGGATCGCAGGCGCCGGTCTGGACGTGTTCGAGAGCGAACCCATCGACCAGGAGAACCCGCTGCTCAGGTTGGACAACGTTGTCCTGGTCCCACACATCGGGAGCGCGTCCCGGGATACGCGGATCGCGATGGGCGACTTGGCAGTGGAGAACATGATGGCCGCGCTCCGGGGCAGGATTCCGCCATCGCTGGTCAACAGGGAGCTGCTCAAGACGAAGCCGCTGAGCGGCTGAGCCCTCGCGCTCGCATAACTGACATTATTCTTCTCAGTCTTTGCGTTCGCACTATAATACACAATTAGTACTAAAGGTGTAGACCAAGAAGCGATGAAGGGCCGGTTTCTGCCGTAGCGAATGCTTCAAGGGACCTAGGACTATCTTACAACCCCAAACAAGAGCTCACGGCAAGACGAGAGAGATTTGGGGTTGGATTAATTCTGTCCCAAACCTAACGATGCTTCGCAAACTGATCTGGGAAGAAGTATGCGCACCACTACATGCAATTCAATACTATAGCTGACAATCCATAGTTGTCTATTAGCCTGTTCAACGCCTAAGGCACTGGAGGTTGAAGAAATGAAATATTTGATAAGTCTTGAAACCCCTACAGAGATTTCCAGCGGTTTAACGGCGAAACCAGAAGAGATGTTGAAAACAATGAAGGAAATGTTTGCCCAGATGAAACCCGAAGCATCCTATTTCTCCACAACAAGAAGGTTTTCAGTTCTTGTGGTAAATGTAGAAGACCCCCACGTGGAACTTCGCAGGATATTCGAGAGTCTATCGAAATATGGAAAAGTGACCGTTGACCCAGTTTCCACCTTGGATGAATTCCTTCGCTTTTGGCAAAGTAGTCTACGATGAGAAAGGATCCTCAATTCGAAACCTTTTCTCTACCTTTTTCCCTCATTCCATGCCTTATGACACATCTCACACAAGACGCGCGAGTCGCGCGCCGCACAGCGAACAACGACAAGAAGACGGTATCGCAGCGAGCGCAACTATTTTGTTCCAATAATCATGTCTGATACTGTGTGACCGCTGACTACAGCTGTTACCATGTCTTGCAGCGGGAACATTTGGGCACCAGCCAAGTAAAGCCCTTTTATTGGAGTGACGAACGAAGGTTTTAGCGCAATATACTCCTTATTAACGGCGATACAAGGGTGTCTAATCGTCTTTCTCCAAAGGACCTTTCGCTCAAATTCGGGGAACAGTTTATTCAGATCTCCTGTGATGGCGTCCAGTACCTTTTCATCGTCAGCTCGTTTCCCGATCGTACATGGTGTGGTAATTACGCTGAAGAGGCTCTTTCCCTCTGGCGCCACTTCTCTAGTGATGTTGCTGACCTCCACAAAAGAGTTGAAGCAGAAGCCCTCTTTTCTCGGGATCATGACTTCCATATCATATTTTGACAATCTACTGTCTAGACCGAAGTAGACAATCATAAACTCTGTGTAATCTATTCCCCTTAACTTCTCTTCGTATTGCTTTGGCAGATCAACGACCTTTGGAAGGTCCTTCAGGGGCATTGTCGAAATCACATTTGAAGCCTTAATCTCCTTCTCCTCACCCTCTTCAACATATACAACACCGTCAACCTGTTCTCCGGTTACTCGAATTTCCTTCACTTCTGAGCAGGTTCTAACGCAGCCCCTACGGATTCTAGATGAGAGGCTAAGCCCTCCGCCAGTTCTCCGATTCCCGTCTTGGGAATACAAGATTTGAAGTTTCTTACTTGCCCAAGAAGTTTGAGGAAGTCTATGAAGAATGTCGCCGACAGAGCCTCTGGAGGAACAGCTGACAGACGAGTTAGTAGAGGCTCAAAGAAGGATTCAAGAGCTTTTCTGCTTATTTTGTCCGTCACGAACTCTGCCGCCGTCGCATTAGAAAACTCTCCCTCGGAAATGGAGTTTATTCCCATCATGAGCTTCCCAAATCTGATCTTGTCCCTTAAGCCGAGGAGTCTAAACTTCGTCATGGACAAGGGGTTTGGCGAAAAGGCGTTAACTTGTCCATCCTTCAGGAATCCGAATTGCATGTCAAAACGAATCAGGCTACTCTCTATTCCCGCTGCCTTGACCATTTCGTAAAGGGGAACTGCATCTGGGATTATCACGTGAAGGCCCATATCGTGAACAAAACCATTTGGCAATCTGTGGGAAGAGGCATGACCTCCAACAACATTCTCTTTCTCCAAAATTGTGACATTTCTTCCTCTAGTAGCAAGGTCTATGCCAGCCGTTAACCCGGCTATCCCGGCCCCGCAAACGACGTTGTTCACTGCCATAATGCTTCATTCGCCAGGCTTTTATGGGCACGTGCGAACTATAAAAGACCTTCACAGCATCTTGAGAATTGTATTTCTGAGATGTGTGTTGTGATATAAAGTCCTAGGTAGTGTGCTGTGTGTTGTGGGTGTAAGAAGAGAGAGAAAAGAGGAGTAAGTGTGTGAGTTTGGGATTTAATTTTAATCCCCAAACCCACTGTGTGAATGTCTCGCTCCCTTTGTTCCTGTGTCCGTATCTCAGAGTGTCTAACCGTCCGTGTCTGTCCAAATCTATTACAGACAACTCAAATTTCTGAAAGAGAAGAGAATAAAGAATAGACTATCCGCATGGAAACTATGATTCTTCGTGTCCGGCACATGGAAAGCTGTCCCAAATTAACGCTTAAATATCCCAAATCAACTCTTTTAACTAGCTCCCCATGGCGCGGGGGGCTGTTTGTCGCGGTGGTACCGCTTCAGTTCACGTGCAGTTCATTTAGCCGTTTTTGGTCGGAGGAAAAAAGCGTTTGAATAAAGAGATTCAGTTGAGGGTCGCTGAGGCCAAGCAGAGAGACGTCATGAGAGGCAAGGTGCGAATAGACAGCGAGAACATGCAGCTGTTGGGCATTTCCGCTGGCGACGTCGTGGAGGTCGTGGGGAAGAGGACCACGGCTTCTGTTGCGTGGCCTGCCTATCCGGAGGACCAGAACCAGGGCATCATAAGGATGGATGGCCTGATCAGGAAGAACGCCGGCGTCGCCCTCAACGAAATCGTCGTCGTGAGGCGGGGTGATGTAAAGAGCGCACAATCGGTCATTTTGGCGCCGATCGACCTGAGGCTCAACGTCGACGAAGACTTCAACAACTTCGTCAAGAGCAGGATCATGGAGATGTCCTTCGTGGAGGGTGATACCGCCTCCATCACGATCCTGGGGAGCGCCATCCCATTCATCGTCTCCAAGACCAAGCCTCACGGCATCGTCAAGATCATGTCCGAGACATCCCTTCAGGTCCTGAGCGAGCCCGCTCCCGAGAAGAAGGGTATCCCAAGGACGACCTACGAAGACATAGGCGGCCTGGAAGGTGAGATCCGGAGGATCAGGGAGATGGTTGAGTTACCGTTGCGCCACCCGGAACTCTTCCAGAGGCTTGGCATCGAGCCCCCGAAGGGGGTCTTGCTTCACGGCCCGCCAGGCTGCGGGAAGACGCTGCTCGCCAGGGCGGTGGCCAACGAATCGGATGCAAACTTCTATTCCATCAACGGCCCGGAGATCATGAGCAAGTTCTACGGCGAATCCGAGGCCAGGCTGAGGGAGATCTTCCAGCAGGCACAGCAGAACGCACCAGGCATAATCTTCATCGACGAGAT